>OKIO01000004.1_pt1 | contig 274361 bp, 251 predicted proteins | sample 1611161 | NCBI WGS metagenome assembly OKIO01 (sample SAMN04436714, study PRJEB24849) | human gut metagenome | biome: human gut; feature: NICU; material: stool | host: Homo sapiens | place: USA: Saint Louis, MO | collected 2010-09-02 | reverse complement strand
ACCACCGAGATCTACACTCTTTCCCTACACGACGCTCTTCCGATCTGTGACAGTGGCAAGCTCAAGCAGGGCAAACCCTGGCGCGGCATGGTGAAAAACCGCTGCAAGGATGGGCGTTACTATTGGGTGGATGCCTATGTCACCCCTATCTTCGAGCAGGGGCGGATCAATGGCTACCAGTCGGTCCGCAGTCGCGCCGCGCCGGAGATGAAAGCCGTGGCCGGGCGCACCTATGCGAGATTGAAGAGCGTGGAGCGGGGGGAGCGAAAGGGCGGATTGAGCCTGCGCCCGATGCGCCACGGGCTGGCCATCGTCGGTGTCTTGCTGATGCTGGCGGGGGGAGCCTATCTGATGGGGCCCTGGGGGCCGCTGTTCACCCTGTTGCCCCTCTTGTGGCTGGCCCTGATCTATCGTGACACTCTCATCACTACCCCCCGTTATCTGCGACAGCTCGCGGACGAATATGACAGCCTGACCCGGCTCATCTATTCGGGGGAGGATGCCAGTGCCATTGCCGACTTCCACATCAAGTTGTTGCAGGCCAGGATCCGCACCGTCCTTGGACGAGTGGACGATGCGACCCTCTCCCTGCAGGATCTCGCGGTGCATCTGAAAACAGCCTCCAGCGAGGCGAGCGCCGACATCGCCGAACAGGATATCCAGACCCAGCAGGTGGCGACGGCCATCACCGAAATGGCGGCGACAGCCCACGAAATTGCCCGCAATATCCTTGAGACGGATAACCAGATAGCCCAGGCCAAGGCGCACTGCCAAAATACCGATCAACAGCTGGAAGATACCCAGCACAGGGTTACGGAGCTGGCCACCCAGGCAGAGCATGCCTTCACGGCCGCCGTGGCACTGGCGGAGGAGTCGGACCGCATCGGTGTGCTGATGAGCGAGATCCAGGGCATTGCGGATCAGACCAATCTGCTGGCGCTCAACGCCGCCATCGAGGCTGCGCGGGCAGGGGAGCAGGGGCGAGGCTTTGCGGTGGTGGCGGACGAGGTGCGAACCCTCTCCACGCGCACCCACAAGGCGACCGAGCAGATCCAGAGCAGCATAGGCCAGATCCAGCGTACCCTGAACGGCTGGAAGGGCATGATGCAGCAGAACCTGCAACAGACCCAATCCTGCGTGACCCTGACCCGCCAGGGATCAGAGAGCCTGCATCAGGTACTGGCGGAAATAGAACGGGTGGTGGACCTCTCGGCCCAGATCTCGACGGCGGCAGAGGAGCAGCAGGCGGTGGTGGAGGACATCAGCCGCAACGTCAACGCCATCTCCCAGCACTCCCACACCAACAGCAACAAGATGCAGGACATGGACGCCTCGAGCGACATCCTGCTCACCAAGGCTCGCCAGCTCAAATCCCTGGGGCAGACCTTCGGGTAAGAGCGGTCAGACTCATGCAATGCAGGAAGGCCACCCCTGGGGTGGCCTTCCTGTTTATTGGTTTCATGGGGGTATCGGCTCTGTGTGCCGGGAGATGAGCCAGTCAGCCGGACTGCTCCGCCAGCGTGATGACGCGGCCACCCTTGTCACAATACATGGCCCTGTCGGCCTGGATGAGCCACTGCTCCGGGCTCCAGTCATGCTGGTAGTGGCTGACGCCGATGCTGATGCCTACCTGCATCGGCTGGTCATTGACCACGAAGGGGGCCTGCATGGCCTGGCGGATCACGGCGGTGACCTCCTCTGCCTGACGGATATCGTAGCCCGGCAGCAGCAGGATGAACTCGTCCCCCGCCAAGCGGGCAAAATAGCACTGGTGGCCGATGGCGTCGTGGATCCGTCGGGCCAGCTGGCAGAGGATGGCATCCCCCTGGCTGTGGCCGAAGTTGTCGTTGATGCGCTTGAAGTCATTGAGATCGCAAAACAGCAGGCAGCCCGGATTGTCGCTTTGTACCTGGTGTTTCAACTGCTCCATCAGGCTCAGGCGATTGGGCAGCCCGGTAAGGGGATCGAGGCGGGCCAGTTGCAGTATCTCCTGCTCTCGCTGCTTGCGCAGGGCCACTTCCTGGTTGAGCCGCTTGTTGCTCATCAGAAGATAGAGGGAGAGCAGCAGGATGAGACCACCAACACCCAGGCTCAGCAGGAACCATGGACGCCAGAAGCTCCACTGTTCTGAGGGAACCTGATAGAGAAAACGGGTCAGGGAGACCGGTTTGGCAAGGAGGCCTATCTCGACCAGCTGCTGCATGATGTGAGCGAAGCGATCCGGATTCATATACCCGATCTCCACATAGAGCGGCTGGATCATCTCCTTGCTCATCTGCAACTCGTATTCCATGTGGGCCTGACTGCGGTTGACGCCATACTCTGTGCGCAGCAGGGCGATGGCTTCCTCGGGGTGGGTGAGGGCATAGCGCCATCCCTGGAGGCTGGCTGCACGAAAACGTGCCACCCGCTCCGGATTGAGCCGCTCCTGTGCCTGGGTGGTGAAGAGAATGTCGCTGTAGAAATCGATGCCGTAGTTGCGAGGGTTGATGACGGACACCGAGATGCCGCGCTCTTCCAGATAGAAGGGCTCATTGCTCAGATAGGCGTTGAAGATGTCTATCCGGCCGGCGATCAGATCGTCGATGTTGACCGAAGTGGGTACCGGGATGAGCTGGCGCTCGTGAAGCCCCTGATAGTAGAGGGTGGCCAGCAGTTCGGCATCCTGATGACCCGGAAACATCATGATCCGTTTGCCACGCATGTCCGCAACGGTGAGAATGCCGCTGTCGCGGCGTGCCAGGAAGATGGAGGGAGAGTGCTGGTAGACGCTGGCCAGCGCCAGCAGTGGCTTGCCCTGGGCGTAGTGGGTCAGCACCTCGGTGTTGCCGACGCCAAAGTCGGCGCGTCCGGCCAGCACCTCCTGAACCGGACTTATTCCCTTGCCACCTGGCCTTATCTCGACATCCAGACCAGCGTCGGCGTAATACCCCTTGGCCTTGGCCATGTGATAGCCCACAAACTGGGGCTGATGCAGCCAGCGCAACTGCAATACCACCTTCTCCGGCAGATCACGTGTCCGTTCACTGGCCTGGAGGGGCGAGAAGCAAGTGATGCCAAGCAACAACAGCCAAAACAGGCATTTTTTCATTCGTGCGATTCTTGTGCTGAGGGTCCATGAAGATGGCCTGCAGGCCTGCATTCAAGTTGTTAACAAGTAACATTCTAAAGGGTTATACATGTACCGGATACAATTGCAGCACAAAGATTTCATGGTGATCAACAAGCGTCCGGGCATTGGCATGCACGATGATGCCGGCGAGCCGGGTCTCGTCAATCGGGTCAGAATGGATACCGGTCTTGACCTCTATCCGGTCCATCGACTGGACAAGATGACCTCTGGGTTGGTGCTGCTGGCCCGCACCGCCGAAGCGAATCGCGCCCTCAGCATGGCTTTCGCGGCGCGGGAAGTGAGCAAGCAGTATCTGGCACTCTCCGATCGCAAGCCGAAGAAGAAGCAGGGCTGGGTGAAGGGGGACATGGAGAAAGGGCGAGGCGGCAGCTGGATGCTGAGCCGCACCCAGGATAACCCGGCCATCAGCTGGTTCGACTCCGTTTCGGTGCGCGAGGGGCTGCGCCTTTATCGCATCAAGCCCCGAACCGGCAAGACCCACCAGATCCGGGTGGCCTTGAAGAGCGTGGGAGCCCCCATCCTCGGGGATGAGCGTTACGGCGGCACGGCGGCGGATCGCGGTTATCTGCACGCCTGGCGCCTCGCCTTCACCCTGGCAGGTGAGAGCTTCGATCTCGTCTGCCCGCCCGATGAGGGGGCGCTGTTCCTCCTGCCCGAGTTGCATGCCGCCATCGCGGAGATCTCCGAATGAGCGCTGCAACCGCGAGAGTCCCAGCCCGCGGCTGGATCCTGGCCGACTTCGATGACACCCTGGCGCCGGATGACAGCCATGCGGGGTTGCTGCGTTTCATCTTGCGCCGCCGTATCTGGCCGCTGCTGCTGTGGCCACTGATGGCGTTCGGTGCCGTGATCTATCTGCTGCCAGGTCAGCGCAGTCGCGGCATTGCACTCATCTGGTGGGCCATCACCCTCGGGCTATCCCCCCTGGCCTGGCGCGCCCTGGTACGGCAGTACAGCCTGACCCGGCCCGGTCTGTATCGGGAGGCGCGAGCACTCCTGACGGGGGAGGGGTACCGCTGCTGGGTCATCTCCGCCAGTCCCCGCGCCCTGGTCCGTGCCCAGATCCATCGTCAACTGCCAAGGCTCCCTCACCGCATCATCGGCTCGCGGATGGGTTACCGTTTCGGCGGCCTGGCGCCGCGCTTCTATTGCCATGGCAGGCACAAGCTGCTGCCCGAGCTCCTGACCCTGGAGGCCGCACTCACCCTGAGCGACAGCCTGCACGATCTGCCCCTGCTGGCGTTGGGGGAGCAGGCCTGGCTCATCAACCCGCAAAGGACTCGATTGCTAAAAGCGAGGGCGGTGCTGCCCCATATCGAACCCCGTTATTGGTCGCTGTAATGCAAAGCTGACAGCCTTGCGGGACGCTAACGAGCGCAGTGCAAGGTTGAGGCTGTGACGTCACATTTCATTTACATTTTTTGGCGCGGATCCCCGCCAAACTATCTGAACGCCGCCCCTTCTCATTCCCTGCGCTCGCCACTCTAATGAAACAAGTTGTTAACAATGCCGTGCGGGCTGCCTGTCGAGCCCTTGCGGCGTGAACCGTTTCGTTATCAGTTCATCGCAAGGAGCGCATCATGACCACCCCTTCTTCCCGTACTCACACCATCAACCCCCTTGGCACCGACGGGTTTGAGTTTGTCGAGTACACGGCGCCGGATCTCAAGGGCATTGCGGCCCTCAAGGCGCTGTTCGTCTCACTGGGCTTTGCCGAAGTGGCCAAGCACAGGCACAAGCAGTGCTGGCTCTATCGCCAGGGGGACATCAACTTCGTGGTCAATGCCGAGCCCCACTCCCAGGCGGAGGAGTTTGCCCGGGCCCATGGTCCGAGCGTGTGCGGCATGGCGTTTCGGGTGAGCGATGCCGGCCGCGCCCAGCAGTACGCCATCGGCCAGGGGGCCAAGCCGTTTGTGGGCAAAATAGGCCCCATGGAACTCAACATCCCCGCCATCTACGGCATCGGCGAGAGCACCCTCTCCTTTGTCGATCGCTATGGCGAGCGGGGCTCCATCTATGACGTGGACTTTATCTTCTACCCCGACTGGCAGGCCCGCATGACCGAGGTGGACGCGGGGCTCTATGAGATCGACCACCTGACCCACAACGTCCATCGCGGCAACATGAACCTCTGGTCGAATTTCTACGAGCGGATCGGCAATTTCCGGGAAATCCGCTACTTCGACATCGAGGGCAAGCTGACCGGACTGCACTCGCGCGCCATGACGGCCCCTTGCGGCAAAATTCGCATTCCCATCAACGAGTCGGCAGACGACAAGTCCCAGATAGAGGAGTACCTGCGTCAGTACAAGGGGGAGGGGATCCAGCACATCGCGCTCGCCTCTGCCGACATCTATCACACCATCCGCACGCTCAGAGGGCGGGGAACCGGCTTCATGCCGACGCCGGACACCTACTACGAGAAGGTGGACAGCCGGGTCGCGGGTCATCAGGAGGATCTGGCGGCGCTGAAAGAGCTGCGCATCCTCATCGACGGCTCGCCGACGAAGGACGGCATCCTGCTGCAGATCTTCACCGACACAGTGATCGGGCCCGTGTTCTTCGAGATCATCCAGCGCAAGGGCAACGAGGGCTTTGGTGAGGGCAACTTCCAGGCACTGTTCGAATCCATCGAGCTGGATCAGATCCGCCGTGGCGTGCTGGACGGATCCACGCAAGGGGAGGTGAACAGTGCCGCGCAGGGCCAGAAAAACGGAGAACCGAGCGATGCGTAACTGGATAAGCTTCCCCCATCGGGAGGGAACTCACTCCCGCCAGGCCCATGCCGATCTGCCGGAGCAGGCCATCTATGAGCGCGAGCTGGGGCGCTCGGGCTTCTTCGGTCCGGCCACCCACATGCACCACAAGCATGCTCCCACCGACTGGGTCAACTGGGAGGGGCCGCTTCGACCACGGGCGTTTGATCTGAACGATCTGCAGGAGGAGGTGAGCTCCCTCTCCCCCTGGGTGATGCCGGATATTCTCAGCAACCCCCACTGCCGCTACCGCATCTGGCGCCTGCATGAGCCCATGCCGTTTCTGGTGCGCAACGCCGACGGCGACGAGCTCTTGTTCATCCACGAGGGGAGCGGGGAGTTCTACTGCGACTACGGTCACCTCAGCCTGCGGGACGGCGACTATGTGGTGATCCCCCGTGGCACCATGTGGCGCATCGAGCCCACCGCGCCCCTCTTCATCCTGATGATCGAGGCGACGGAAGACAGTTATCAGCTGCCGGACAAGGGACTGGTGGGCAATCACGCCATCTTCGATCCGGCGGCCCTGGACGTGCCCGCCATCAACGAGCGCTTCCTGGCCCAGCAGGATGAAAACCCCTGGTCGCTGCAGATCAAGCGCCACGATCAGGTCTCGGTCGTCACCTGGCCGTTCAACCCGCTGGATGCACAAGGGTGGCACGGGGACTTGTGCGTGGTGCGCCTCAACTGGCGGGATATCCGCCCGCTGATGAGCCACCGCTACCACCTGCCTCCCTCGGCCCACACCACCTTCGTGGCGAGCCGTTTTGTCATCTGCACCTTCGTGCCGCGTCCCATCGAGAGCGACCCAGGTGCCCTGCGGGTGCCCTTCTACCACAGCAACGACGACTTCGACGAGGTGCTCTTCTACCACGCCGGGGACTTCTTCAGCCGGGACAACATCAAGCGGGGCATGGTCACCTTCCACCCTGCCGGCTTCACCCATGGTCCCCATCCCAAGGCCTTTGCGGCGGGGCTGGCCCATGCCAAGACCTTCACCGACGAGGTGGCGGTGATGCTCGACACCCGGGATGCCCTGGCCGTCGGCCCCATCTGCGAAGGGGTCGAACACCCCGGTTATGTCACCAGCTGGCAGCGTCCAGAGACGCTCGGCAAATAAGGAATTCGATATGAAATTGGCAACCCTGAACAATGGCAAGCGCGACGGCGCCCTGGTGGTGGTGAGCCGCGATCTGGCGCGCGCCGTCCACGTGACGACCATTGCCCCGACCCTGCAGTCGGCCCTCGACCAGTGGGGCGAAGTGGCGCCGCAATTGGCGAACGTCTATCAGCGACTCAACGAGGGCGCCTGCCCCGACGCCTTCCCCTTCGATGAGGAGGCGTGCCTCTCCCCGCTGCCTCGCGCCTACCAGTGGATTGACGGCAGTGCCTACGTCAACCACGTGGAGCTGGTGCGCAAGGCCCGCGGCGCCGACATGCCAGAAAGCTTCTGGCATGATCCCCTGATGTATCAGGGAGGCTCTGACAGCTTCCTGCCGCCCCGTGGCCCCATCGTGATGGGCTCCGAGGAGTGGGGTATCGATTTTGAGTCGGAAGTCGCCGTCATCACCGACGACGTGCCCATGGGCACCCGTTCGCAGGGGGCGGCGAGCCACATCAAGCTCTTGATGCTGGTCAACGACGTGAGTCTGCGCAACCTCATTCCCGGGGAGCTTGCCAAGGGCTTTGGCTTCTTCCAGTCCAAGCCCTCCAGCAGCTTCTCGCCGGTGGCCATCACCCCGGACGAGCTGGGGGATGACTGGCGCGATGGCAAGGTCCACCTGCCCCTGGTGACCCACCTCAATGGCGCCCTGTTCGGGCAGCCCGACGCCGGGGTGGACATGACCTTCACCTTCCATGAGCTGATTGCCCATGCCGCCAAGACAAGGCCGCTCGGGGCGGGCTGCATCATCGGCTCGGGCACCGTCTCCAACTACGACAGAAGCCGGGGATCCTCCTGCCTTGCCGAGCGGCGGATGCTGGAAATTATCGAGTCAGGTCAAGCCACTACACCCTTTCTGCGCTTTGGTGATACAGTGTCCATCGCGATGCAGGATCGCAACGGGATGAGTCTGTTTGGCACCATTTTGCAGCGGGTCACGCAAGCAACGGCCGAGCGGGCGAGCTAGGAGAGCCCGACCCCGGGAGGGGCGGGCGACACGGCAGGTGGCAGACACCTGCCACCACAGGGACACACTATGCTGCAGTTGTTTGGATATTGGCGCTCATCGGCCAGCTTTCGCGTGCGTTTGGTACTGCAACTCAAGGGGCTCGATTATGAGCAGCACCCGGTCAACTTGCGGCAGGGTGAGCAGAAGGAGAAGGCCTACCGCCGGGTCAATCCCCAGGGGCTGGTGCCGTTTCTCGTGGACGATGACGTGCATCTGGGTCAGTCGGTGGCCATCATGGAGTACCTCGACGAGACCTATCCCGCCTACCCCCTGATGCCCTCCGCCCCCATCGAACGTGCCCGGGTGCGCCAGATCGTCAACATGATCGCCTGTGACACCCACCCCCTCAACAACCTGCGCGTGCTGCACTACCTGGAGCAGGAGTTGGGGCAGAGCAAGATGGCGCGGGATGCCTGGTATCGCCACTGGATAGACGAGACCTTTACCGCGCTGGAGCAGCTTCTCATGACCACCGCCGGCATCTATTGCGTGGGCAACGAGGTCACCCTGGCGGACTGCATGCTGGTGCCCCAGGTCTACAACGCCCGCCGCTTCGACATGACCCTGGATGACTACCCCACCATTGCGCGCATCGTCGCCAACTGCGAGCAGTTGCAAGCCTTTATCAAGGCCGCCCCCGCCAATCAGCCGGATGCCCAGCCCTGAAGCTGTGCAGACCGGGCCAGCGCGTTGGCCCGGTCTGCCGTCTCTTTCCTTGCCCGGGTTATCTTGCTCGCCTCAGGGCGTGCCATTGGCCCCGTAGCGTCGAAACCCCGGCCGCTCTTTCAGTCGCTGGTAGTAGTCGTCCACGGCGGGTAGCGACGGGCGATCATAGGGCGTCTCCAGCCAGCGGTTGACTGACAGCCCGATGGGAATGTCTGCCAGCGAGAAGTGCGGACCGGCCACATATCCTCCGGTTGTTTGAAGCTGTCTCTCCAGGATCTCCATGCAGTGAGACCACTGCAGGCAAGCTGCGTGAAGGGCCTGATGGTCTTGATGCTGGGGGGAGCGCCTCACCAGCGACAGGAAGGCGTAGCGCCAGGCGGTGTTCAAGTCCGATGCCTGCCAGTCAATCCATTGATCGGCCCTGGCCCTGGCTCTCGCCTCGGCGGGATAGAGTGCATTGGCACCATGGCGCGTCGCCAGGTAGCGGATGATGGTGTTCGACTCCCACAGCGTAAAATCCTCATCCTGAATGACGGGCACCATGGCATTGGGGTTGAGCGCCAGAAACGCCGGGGTGTCCGTGGGTCTGAAGCCGGATCCCCACTCCTCCAGCTCGAAGGGGAGGGTCAGCTCGGCACAGGTCCACAGTACCTTGCGCACATTGATTGACGACGCCTTGCCCAGTATTCGCAACATCTTTTTCGTCCTTGTCCGGGGTGATGGATGGCCTGTTTGTCGCAGACATGCCACTTCCCTGTTTGCGCCGCCATCAAGGCCCTGCACTGTCACTGACCGTGCGGGGCCCTGTTTGATTGATTGGCGAGTCAGCCGCGGGTGGTCCTGGGCTGGAAATAGGCGATAAATTTGCCGAGTTTCTCCCCGTCGTAACTCTTCCCCTTCTCCAGCAGCCCGGTGTTGAAGGACTCGAGCAGCCTGCCCGTGGCATCCAGCACGTAGAAGTGGGGGACCCCCAGATACTCGGGATAGGCTTTCAGGAAGGATTCATTCTTGTTCTGCTCGCTGACGTTCACCTTGACCACCACGAAGGTGCGGTTGAGCTGGCCGGCGAGATCGGGTTCCCGGTCCAGAAAGCGGTTCATCTCCTGGCACCAGCTGCACCATTCGCCCCCCACCAGCAGCAGGACTTTCTTGCCCTCGGTACTGGCCTTGGCGGTAGCGGCAGCGAGATCGCGGGCCGGATCCCGCGTCTCGTCATAACCCTGGCTGTAAGCGGGCAGGCTCTGACTCCAGAGGTGGTCGCCCGCGCAGGCGGCGCCATTGAAAAGGAGGGTGCCCAGTATCAGGGGCAGTAACAGTCGTTTCATGGTCTCTTCCTTGTGTCGTTATCTTTGCTTCCAGGCGCAGACAATGTGACACGAGGCGTTTCCTGCGCCAAGCCGCAAACAGGGAAGGGGAAGGCAAAAATAGGCAATGGAATGGCAGAAAACAACAAAGCCCCTCGAGAGGGGCTTTGTATTCAGGTCAGGGGCGATCAGTAACCCTGCTGGTGGACGTCCATCACGGCGCGACCGGAGGGGTCGGCCATCTCCTTGAACTTGGCATCCCATTCGAGCGCGGTCGGGGTGGAGCAGGCGACCGACTTGCCGTAGGGCACGGTGCGGGCGGCGGACTCCAGCGGGAAGTGCTCGTCAAAGATGGCGCGGTAGTAGTACGCCTCCTTGGTGAGCGGGGTATTGACGGGGAAGCGGAAGGCCGCGGCCTCGAACATCTGATCCGTCACCTCTTCCTCGACCATGGCTTTCAGGCTGTCAATCCAGGAGTAGCCCACACCGTCGGAGAACTGCTCCTTCTGGCGCCACGCCACTTCGTGGGGCAGCAGATCCTCGAAGGCTTCGCGCAGGATGTGCTTCTCGATCTTGCCCTTGCCGCACATCTTGTCGGCGGGATTGAGGCGCATCGCCACGTCCATGAACTCCTTGTCGAGGAAGGGCACGCGGCCTTCCACGCCCCAGGCGGCCATGGACTTGTTGGCCCGCAGGCAGTCATAGAGGTGCAGGGAGGCGAGCTTGCGCACGTTCTCCTCGTGGAACTCACGGGCGTCGGGGGCCTTGTGGAAGTAGAGGTAGCCGCCGAACAGCTCGTCGGAGCCTTCGCCGGAGAGCACCATCTTGATCCCCATCGCCTTGATGTAGCGGGCCATCAGATACATGGGCGTGGAGGCGCGGATGGTGGTGACGTCATAGGTCTCGAGGTGATAGATGACGTCCCGCAGGGCATCCAGCCCTTCCTGCACGGTGAAGTGGATCTGGTGGTGGATGGTGCCGAGGTGATCGGCCACCTTGCGGGCGGCAGCGAGATCCGGCGACCCTTCCAGGCCGACGGCGAAGGAGTGCAGCTGGGGCCACCAGGCTTCACTCTTGCCATCGTCTTCCACCCGGCGGGCGGCATAGAGCTTGGTGATGGCGGAGATGACGGACGAATCCAGACCACCGGAGAGCAGCACGCCATAGGGCACGTCGCACATCAGCTGGCGCTTGACCGCCGCTTCCAGAGCCGCTTTGAGCTCGGCCTTGTCGCTGACGTTGTGCTCGACCGGCGCGTATTCCATCCAGTCCCGTTTGTACCAAGTTTTAAGCTCGCCATCCTTGCTCCACAGGTAGTGTCCCGGCGGGAAGGTTTCGACGCTCTTGCAGACCGGCACCAGGGCCTTCATCTCGGAGGCGACATAGAAGTTGCCGTGCTCGTCGCGGCCGGTATAGAGGGGGATGATCCCCATGTGGTCGCGACCAATCAGGTAGGCATCCTGCTCGGCGTCATAGAGGATGAAGGCGAAGATGCCGTTCAGATCGTCCAAAAACGCCGGGCCCTTCTCCTTGTAGAGGGCCAGCAGCACTTCACAGTCGGAGTGGGTCTGGAACTGGAAGTCGACCTTGAGGTTCTTCTCCAGCTCCTTGTGGTTGTAGATCTCGCCGTTGACGGCCAATACGTGCGTGCGCTCGGGGTTGTAGAGAGGCTGTGCGCCGTTGCCCGGATCGACGATGGCCAGGCGCTCGTGCACCAGGATGGCCTTGTCGGAGCTGTAGACGCCGGACCAGTCAGGCCCGCGGTGACGCAGTCGCTTGGACATCTCCAGGGCCGATTTGCGCAGGGCAGTGGCGTCGGTCTTGATGTCCAGAATGCCGAAAATAGAACACATTGGCGGTAATCCTCTTGATTTTTATATGAGCCCCCCACGTTTGGGCTCGAAATTCCATTTACATTCCTCGCCAATCACAATGCCTAGCGGAAAACCCTTTTGCAAGCGGGAAAACCGCAGAAAATCATGCCGTAAGCGTCAAGTTGCGCAGGGGATGGCGGCCGCCCGGCCGCCTGAAGAGAGAGGGTCAGGGTTGACGTGCGCGTCAAGTCGCGGCGGGTTCGAAGATCACATAGAGCTTGCGACAAGGGGTGAGGGTCTCCCACTGCCCGACAAAACCGGCGGGAATGACGAACTGATCCCCCGGTTTGAGGTGCAGCCGGCCGCCCTGCTCGTCGTGGATCACCGCCTCCCCTTCCAGCATCTGGCAGTATTCGTGTTCGGTATAGTGAACGGCCCAGCAGCCCGGCTCGCAAGCCCAGAAGCCCACGTGAAACTGCTGGCTCGGGTCGGAGTAGTGGTTCCATGCCGTCTGGCTCGGCGTTCCGGCCCTGATGCGCTCGGGGGCGGGCATCAGAGGGGTGGGGGAGACAGTGTGCTTGTCCAGCAGGATCCAGTCGTTCAGGCTCTTCATGGTGCGTCCTTGAGTGGCGAAGGAGCATCCTGCTCCCGTTTAGTTTGTTTAACGATGTTGCGCTTACGTTAAACGAAACGGGCCCCCTTTGCCAAGGGGCCCGTGCAGGCTGAAGGCTACCGGAAGGGCGGCACCCGGGATCAGACGATGTCGATGTCCACCACGGAGTCGAAGATGTGGTTCGGTCGAAACGGCATGCGGTCGATGTCCGCCACCTTGCTCACCCCGGAGAGCACCAGCACCGTCTCGAGACCAGCCTGGAAGCCTGCCAGGATGTCGGTGCGCAGGTTGTCGCCGATGATGATGGTGTCGTCGGAGTGGGCCTCCATCCGGTTGAGGGCCGCGCGAATGATCCAGGCGCTCGGCTTGCCGACATAGAAGGGCTTCTTGCCGGTCATCCGCTCGATGGGGGCACACAGGGCGCCGCAGGCCGGGTGCATCATGGGGCCGTGGGTATCCGGGTTGGTGGCGATGAAGCGGGCCCCCTGATCCACGAACTTGGCGCCCTGCTGCATCATGGTCCAGTTGTAGTTGCGGGTCTCCCCCACCACCACGAAGTCCGGGTCGATGTCGGTGATGGTGAAGCCGGCCTTGTAGAGCTCGTGGGTCAGGGCCCCTTCGCCGATCACATAGGCCTTCTTGCCATCCTGGCGCTTGAGAAAGTCGGCGGTGCCCATGGCGGAGGTGTAGAAGCACTCCTCGGGCACCTCTATTCCGGCGGAGCGGAAGCGGTTTTGCAGGTCTTTCTGGGTCTGGGCCGGGTAGTTGGTGAGGAACAGGAGCTTGCTGCCCTGTTCCAGCAGGCGGTGGACGAAGCGGTCGGCGCCGGGAATGAGATCGTTGTTGTGCAGGATGACGCCGTCAATGTCACAGATGACGTTTTTCTTCATGAATTCTCCTTGTAGGGCGCAAGAGCGGGGACAGGGCATCCCTCTGTTCGTCTCTTCAATCGGTTATGGTTTTTGTGCCGCCATTATAAGGCCCTTTGATGACAAGTCTCCTCCGGCGGGCCAGATGGGTGCACAATGAAGGCGAAGGGAGGGCGCCGCCCCGGTGGTGTCCGCACGGAGTCTGACGATGGAGCCGTCATCATGGAGCACTTTATTGCCGGCTTGCCCAAGCTGGAACTGCACCTGCATATCGAGGGGACCCTCGAACCCGAGCTGATGTTCGCCCTCGGTCAGCGCAACGGGGTGGCGCTGCCCTGGCCCGATGTTGGCAGCCTGCGCGCCGCCTATGAGTTCGACGGCCTGCAATCCTTCCTCGATCTCTACTACCTCGGTGCCAGCGTGCTCATCCACGAACAGGATTTCTTCGACCTCACCTGGGCCTATCTCGAGCGCTGCGTTGCCGATCACGTGGTGCACGTGGAGATCTTTTTCGACCCCCAGACCCACACCGCCCGCGGCGTGCCCTTTGCCACCGTGCTGGGGGGCATCGAGCGGGCGCTACAGGCTGGCGAAGCAGCCTTTGGCATCAGCTGGCGGCTCATCATGAGCTTCCTGCGCCACCTGAGTGAAGAGGCGGCATTCGCCACCCTGGCAGAGGCCACGCCGCACCTGGCGCGCCTGCACGGGGTCGGCCTCGATTCGGGGGAGCAGGGCAACCCGCCCAGCAAGTTCGCCCGGGTCTTCGCTCGCTGCCGCGAGCTGGGGCTGCCGGTGGTGGCCCACGCGGGGGAGGAGGGACCTGCGGACTACATCTGGCAGGCGATCCGGGAGCTCGGAGTGCAACGCATCGATCACGGGGTGCGCTGCGTCGAGGATCCCGCGCTGCTGAGCTATCTTGCCGACACCCGGCTGCCCCTCACCGTCTGCCCCCTCTCCAACGTGCGGCTCAGGGTGTTTGACCAGATGGCCCACCACAATGTGCTGAGGCTGCTGGAGCAGGGGCTCTGCGTCACCGTGAACTCCGACGATCCCGCCTATTTCGGGGGATACCTGGGGGCCAACTTCCAGGCCCTGGCCGACGGGCTTGGCGCCAGCCAGGAGCAGTTGTGCCGCCTCAGTCTCAATGCCGTGGAGGCGAGCTGGCTGAGCCTCGCGGACAAGGTGCGCCTGACCCGGGACATTCGCCTCCATGCCGCCCTGCACGGGGTGAGCCTGCACTGAGCAGGCCGCCTTGCACACCTTGAATGCAGGAGGCCCGCCATGGCGGGCCTCTTTGTGCCATCGTTGGGCGGGTATCAACCCACCCTCACCAGATACTTTTCCCCTTGTCCCTCCTGCTTGACGCGGGTGAGCAGGGCGGGCAGGGCGTCGAAGTCGCCCACCACCAGCGGCGGCAGGGTCAGCTCGCCGCTCGCCATCTGCGCCATCATGGCGACACCGGCCGCTACCAGACGGCTCCACTGTTTGTCCGAGCCAAAGGCGTGCTGGGCGCCGAGGGCAATCTCGTGCAACGAGTGGCAATGGCTAAAGGCGGGCAGCGGGTTGCGCGCGATGCGCCCGAGCACCGTCACCATGTGGCCGTAATAGCCAAGGGCAGGCAGCAAGGCTTCTGCTTGCTGGCTGGAGACCAGATCGATGATCCCCTCGAAGGGTTCACCGCCGTTGGCGGCCTGCAACTGGACCAGCCAGTCGGTATCCCGATAGTTCGCCACCCCCTGCACGCCTAGCTGTTTGAGCCACTGGTGGTGGCGCGGGCTGGCGCTGGCAAAGACGCGGGCCCCCTTCTGGAGGGCAAGTTGCACCGCGAAGCGGCCGACACTGCTGCCAGCCCCCGTGATGAGCAGGGCCTCCCCGTGCAGGTGAGGCAGCTTGGCCAGCGCCTGCCAGGCGGTGAGGCCGGGGCAGGGGAGTGCGGCGGCCGCCTCGTCGCTCAGGGCATCGGGCACCGGCATCAGGGCGCGAGCCGGCACCAGGGTGTGGCGGGCAAAGCTGCCGCCGTGGCGCAAGTCGGTGTGATAGGTGACCCGGGTGCCGGGGCGCAGGTGGGTGACGTTGGCCCCCAGCGCCACCAGGGTGCCCATGCCATCGACGCCGGGCACATGGCCTGGCTGCCAGTGGGGATGACCCTGTTCGATGAGTTTCCAGTCCACCGGATTGAAGGCGATGATCCGGTTGGCGACGAGGACCTCGTCGGGCCCGGGGGTGGGGAGCGCTTGCCGGGTGAGAGTGAGCTGGTCCGGTTCGCCGGGGGCGTGCCAGCACCAGGCCTGGGTATGGGTCATGGTGACTCCTTGGATGAGAGGGGTGGGTGCCTTGATTGAATTACATGGCGTAACAATGCCTTGAACTGCTGTTGCACTGGCAAGACAACAAGGCGAGCCCCCTGTTGGAGGGCCCGCCCTGGAAGAGGTTCGGCGCCAGCCGCCTTATGCCCGCTCTGCCCCATAGACGGGGTAATCGGTCAGCCCTTTCTCGCCGCCGCCAAACAGGGTCGCGGGATCATGGGGGGCGAACGGATGGCCGTGGCGCAGGCGGTTCGGCAAGTCGGGGTTGGCCACGAAGGGGCGACCGAAGCCAATCATGTCGGCCCAGCCCGCCTCGATGGCGGCGCGGGCACGTTCCCCATCGTACTTGCCGGCGTAGATGAGGGTGTTGGGGAAGGCGTCGCGCAGCCCCTGCTTGAAGCTCTCCGCCATCAGGGGGGCGTCGTCCCAGTCCGCTTCGGCGACGTGCAGATAGACCACGCCGAGCTGGCCCAGCAGGCGCGCGGCGGCCAGATAGGTCTCCTGGGGGTTGGCATCCACGGTGCCGTTGAGGGTGGTGAGTGGCGCAAGGCGTACCCCGACCCGGTCGGGACCGATCTCGTCACAGACCGCTTCGGTCACCTCTTTGAGGAAACGCAGCCGGTTTTCGAGCGAACCGCCATAGCCGTCGGTGCGGGTATTGGACTCGGAGTCGAGGAACTGGTTGATGAGGTAGCCGTTGGCGGCGTGCAACTCGATGCCGTCAAAGCCCGCTTCCATGGCGTTGCGGGCGGCCCGGCGAAACTGCCCCACCACGGCGTCGATGTCGGCCTGGGTCATGGCGCGCGGGGTGACGGTCTCCACAAACCCCGGGGCATCGCTGCCGTTGTCGACGAATACCTTCACTCCCTTGGCCTGGATGGCGGAGGAGGAGAGGGGCTGGGCGCCGCCGATGTTGTCAGGATGGGTGACCCGGCCCACGTGCCAGAGCTGGGCGAACATGATGCCCCCCTCGGCGTGGACCGCGTCTGTTACCTGCTTCCAGCCTGCCACCTGCTCGGCGCTGTGGATGCCCGGCGTCCAGGCGTAGCCCTTGCCCAGGGGGTCTATCTGGGTGCCTTCGCTGATGATGAGGCCGGCCCCGGCACGCTGGGCGTAGTAGGTCGCCATCATGGCGTTGGCCACGTCCCCGGGCTGGCTGGCGCGGGAGCGGGTCATGGGGGGCATGACGATGCGGTTGACAAGGTGCAGCTGGCCGAGGCGAAGGGGGCAGAACAGGGGATCGTGGTGCATGATGGATTCCTCAATCTTTGGGAGTGAGGTGACTTTAGAGGGGATTGTTATTGTGAAAAAGAGGGGGTATTGCAGAAGAGAATTGCCGTTATCGCAGCAATGGCCCGGGAGGGGCCGGGCTCGCGCCAGAAAAAAGAGGGCCAAGGGCCCTCTCTTGCTGTGATTGCCGCCGATGATCAGGGGGAGAGTGGGGTGACCCGTACTCGCTCGATGCGCCGCTCGCTCACGGCCATGACCTCGAAGCGGAACTGGCCGAGGTGCAACTGCTGACCGACGTCGGGCAGGCTGCCGAAGTGGGAGAGCAACATGCCCGCCAGGGTCACGTACTCGTCGCTCTCGCTCACCAGACCGTCGCAGTTCAGGGCCTGCTCCACCTGATGGATGTTGGTGGTGCCGTGGATGAGCCAGTGTTCGCCCTCGCGCACCACATCGGGGGTCTCGTCCTCGTCCGGCAGCTCGCCGACGATGGCCTCCAGCAGATCGTGGTTGGTGACCAGCCCCTGGATGACGCCAAACTCGTCCGCCACCAGGATGAGGCTGCCCCTGGCCTGGCGCAGCTCCGCCAGCAGCCGGATCACGTTGATGGTCTGGGGCACGATGACGGGCTCGTTCTGTCTGGCAAGTGCTGCCAGGGACTGCCCCTCGTTGAGGGCAAACAGCAGATCCCGTGCCTTGACCACCCCGATGATCTCGTCCAGCTCCCCGTCACAGACCGGGAACAGGCTGTGGGGGGCCCGTTGCAGCAGGGCGCGGATCTCGTCCTCGCTGTCGCTCACGTCGATCCACTCCATCTCGGAGCGCGGGGTCATGATGGTGCGAATGGAACGCTCGGCAAGCGACAGCACGCCGCTCACCATGTAACGCTCCTCTTCACCGAAACCAGGGGGCAGGGGCTGAGCCTGCACCTCTTCTTCGTCCTCCTGCGGGTGGGCTGAGCGTTTATTCCCCCCCATCAGCTTGAAGATGGCGGCGGTGGTGCGCTCGCGCAGGGGCTGGCGCGCCTCATGGCGCAGGGCACTGCGCTGGGCGAGCTGGTTGAAGAACTCGATGAGCACCGAGAAGCCGATGGCCGCGTAGAGGTAGCCCTTCGGAATGTGGAAGCCGAAGCCCTCCGCCACCAGGCTGAAGCCGATCATCAAGAGGAAGCTCAGGCAGAGCACCACCACAGTGGGGTGGGCGTTGACGAAGCGGGTCAGGGGCTTGGAGGCGAGCACCATCACTACCATGGCGATGGTCACGGCCGCCATCATGACGCCGAGGTGATCCACCATGCCGACGGCGGTGATGATGGAGTCCAGGGAGAAGACCGCATCCAGCACCAGGATCTGGGCGATCACCACCCCGAACCCGGCATAGACGCCGGTGCCGCCTTGTTCCTCGGGCTTGGCCTCGAGTCGCTCATGCAGCTCGGAGGTGGCCTTGAACAACAGGAACAGGCCGCCTCCCATCAGGATGAGATCCCGACCGGAGAAGGGGTGATCCCAGATGTGCAGCAGAGGAGCCGTGAGGGTGACCAGCCATGACATGATGGTGAGCAGTCCCAGGCGCATCAGCAGGGCCAGGGAGAGACCGATGATGCGCGCCTTGTCCCGCTGGGCGGGGGGCAGTTTTTTCACCAGGATGGCGATGAAGACCAGGTTGTCTATCCCGAGAACGATTTCCAGGATGATCAGGGTAAGCAGACCGACCCAGATTGACGGGTCCAGCAAGAATTCCATGTGATTGACCTCAATGAAGACAGATGCAGTGAATCGTGGTCACGGCGTGGCCGTGGTGACGGAGACGATCGCTTCAGAGGCGTTGGTTGAGCAGGTACAGATAGGCTTTGATGGGAAAAGACGAAGGGCTACTTCGGGGATTGTCCATGATGGGCAATAAAACCTCGGGTCAAAAGTGAGCCCTGATGATAACGACTCGCCGCCATTTGGCAAGGGGGCTGTCAGGGGGACGCGACGAGGGGATTGCCGACGGGGGAGGCAAGGGAAAGGGGTATTGATGCGCAGCCAAGTTTGACTGGAGATAAAAGAGCAACACATTGACACGATCACAAATATAGGTGCTGAACAAGGAAAATAAACGATCTGATACCAACAACCGGATTCATCAGGCTCATATATATCCATTGTTTTTGTAATAATTTGTTTCAGGGGGAAATATTGCGGCGGTGTCATGGGAGAAAGAAGGAATAGAGGGGGTTATGGTGTTTGATATGGAGTTATTATTCTAAATTTAACTTGTTCGCCACCAACTAATTCACATGAATCATATATTCAGCGTATAAAAAGCAAGGAGGCCCAGGCCTCCTCGTTTGCGCTCACACGGGTTGTTTCAGGGGACGTTAACCCTGGTCGTCAGGTCAATTGCCGGTATAGGCCGCGCCCTGAACATGCCCCTTCTTGTCGCTTAGACAGGACCAGGGGGCATCGGCACCCGGCACCTTGATGGTGACGCCAACTCCGGCTTCCGAGTCCATCACGTCGATCACCTGGAGCTGCTGTTGTGCCACGTCTGTCTTGTCGGAGACCGCCTTGAGACAGGCTTTCTCTGCGGGACTGGCCTTGTGGGCAGGGGCTGCAGCAGGGGCTGCGGTGGAGACGGGATGACAGACGCCGGAGCCATTCTTGCTGTTGTAAGAGACGTCGTATTTCCCGTTGATGTTGCTGATGGAGAGAATGACTCCTGACCCCTTCACCTCGAAGAAGTCCTCACCGTACTCCTTGACCTTGGCCTCTTGGCCGTTGATATAGACGGGGCCCCCTTCATCGCTGTGAAACTGGATCTGGCCCGGGCACTCATAATTCAACTGGGGAATGGCAGCTTGTGCCGCACCGGTCATGATCAGCGTCATGACAGCAATGACTGTGTTTTTCATGGATATTGCCTCAACTGTATAATGATACGATGTTTGTTATTTTATTTTTCCGGTTAATAACAACTCCCTCTTTGGCATTCAATCACCGCCTCCCTGCACACAAATAAATAGCGGTGACACTTTCTTTTAGCAACGAATTTTTATTTGTTTGGTATGGGATGAAAATAAATCTTGATCTAACAGGGGTGGCAAACGTTTGTGTCTTTGGCGGGGGAGGAACACTGGTGGATGTCCTGGGACCAGAGGTCCGTTGAGCACACCCGCAGAGGGCAGAACACGGGGAGACTCGGGAGACGCGGGAGACACAGGAGAAAAGTGCAGAACAACCAACGCCGGAGTGGGGATCCCGGATGAGTCATCGAGCGGGGCTGTGCAGCCCCGCGCGTCATTCAGCGTGCAGTCCGGGTCAGAGCCAGCGTTTCTCGCGGGTGAAGCAGACCGACAGCCAGGCGTCTCCCAGGGTGTCGCCGAGGCGGGACCAGAGCTCCTGGCGCAGGGCATCCTGGCGCTCGACGGGCCACTCCTGGCCGGGGGCCACCAGGATGTTGAGCTCGAGATCGAAGCGGCGGCCGCTTTTTGCCAAGTGGCTGTAGCATTCGATGCCATGGCGCTGGCGCAGGGCCTCGATCTCGTGTTCGACTCGCTGCTTGACCTCTCCCTTGGGGGCGATCTTCAGCACCTCCCGCAGGTTGCGACCGAGCACCTTGATGGGTATGAGGGTGGCGCACAGGGCCAGCAGGGAGACCAGCATGGGGTCTATGTAGCGGTTGTAGTGGCCGTAACCCAGGGTATCGAGCCCGATGGCGACCAGAAAGCCGATGAGCAGGGTGGCGCTGAGCAGGGTATCCACCAGCCACTCCTTGGAGTCCACCCGCACCAGCTCGGAGTTGACCCGCTCGGCCACGTCGGCCTCGATGAGATAGAGGATGCTGCAGAAGAAGGTGGAGACGACGGCATAGATGAGGGCGTGGCCGAGATCGATCTCCCGTCCGCCCGCCAGCAGGGAGGTGATGCCGCCATAGAGGGCACCGAGGCAGAGCAGCAGAATGATGGCGCCGTTGATGACGTTGGCGATGGGTTCGAAGTGGGCGTAGCCGTATTGGAAACGGGCGTCGGAGGGGCGGGTAACCAGGTAGGCGGTGATGAGCCCAAGGCCCGTCATGCCCATGCTGAACAGGGTGAAGATGCCGTCCAGCATGATGGCGTTGGAACCGACGAACAGACCATAGCCGATCCCGAAAATGGCAAAGGTGATGCAACCAAACAGCGACAGGGTCAGCGCCTGTTTTTCGGTGCGAATAAGCGTACTGATAACATGGCTGTAGTGAGCCATAAAAGTCCTCCTTTCAAATGGTGAAGATTGCGCGCGCAAGCGGTTTTCTAGCTGATATACTGCCCGCTCACATGTGAGCGGACTGGTTCGGACACCCGCAAAGAGGCAGGCCCGAACGGTCGTTGTCGCCGGAATGCCGGCATCAAGCAAAGGATGGGAACAAGGATTCATGATCCCGAGACTCGATTACCAGGACAGTTTGTCACCTACAACCCTGCAGTTTCTTGAGTTGCTGGCGCGATCAGCATTTCGTGGTGATATCGAAAAGTCTTATGCAAGCCGGTTGGCGATGGCGACGGATAACAGCGTCTATCAGGTCGTACCTCAGGCGGTTCTCTATCCGCGCAGCGCGGATGACATAGCGGTGATGCTCAAGCTGGCCCAGGGGCCCGAGTACGCAACCTTGAGTTTCTTCCCTCGCGGCGGCGGTACCGGCACCAATGGCCAATCCTTGGGCGGCGGCATTATCGTCGATCTCTCGCGCCATATGAACCAGATCATGGAAATTAATCTGGAAGAGGGCTGGGTGCGGGCCCAGGCCGGGGTGGTGAAAGACCAGCTCAACGCCTATCTCAAACCCCACGGTTACTTCTTCTCGCCGGATCTCTCCACCTCCAATCGCGCCACCCTGGGGGGCATGGTCAACACCGATGCGTCCGGTCAGGGGTCGCTGGTGTACGGCAAGACCTCGGATCACGTGCTCGGCCTCAAGGCCGTGCTGGAAAACGGCGATCTCATGGCCACCGAGCCGGTGACCGGCCAGCGTCTGGCGGACAAGCTGGCCCTCGAGAACCGGGAGGGGGAGATCTATCGCACCCTCTATCGCATCGGCCGCGAGCGGCGTGCCGACATCGAAGCCACCTTCCCCAAGCTCAACCGCTTTCTGACCGGTTACGATCTCAAGCACCTCTATCAGCCCGATACCGACACTCTGGATGTGAGCCGGGTGCTGTGCGGCTCGGAAGGCTCCTTGGGCTTCATCACCGAAGCCCGGCTCAACATCACCCCCATCCCGCGCTACCGCACACTCGTCAACGTCAAGTACGACAGCTTCCCCTCCGCGCTCAGAAACGCCCCCTTTATGGTACAGGCCCACGCCCTGTCGGTGGAGACGGTGGACTCCCGGGTGCTGGGACTGGCTCGCGCCGACATCATCTGGCACTCGGTGAAGGATCTCATCCAGGATGTGCCCGGCAAGGATCTGCAGGGGCTCAACATCGTCGAGTTTGCCGACACCGACGAGGATGCGCACAAGGCCAAGGTGGCGGAGCTGTGCCGGCGCATCGACGGCCTGCTGGCCAGGGGGGAGGCGGGGGTCATTGGCTATCAGGTGTGCGACCACCTGCCGAGCATCGAGACCATCTATGGCATGCGCAAGAAGTCGGTGGGGCTGCTCGGCAACGCCGAGGGGCGCAAGAAGCCGGTGGCCTTCACCGAAGACACCGCCGTGCCGCCGGAATCCCTGGCGGACTTCATCATGGAGTTTCGCGCCCTGCTGGACGCTCACGGCCTTGACTACGGCATGTTCGGCCACGTCGATGCCGGGGTGCTGCACGTGCGCCCGGCGCTGGACTTGTGCGATCCCGAGCAGGAGGTGCTGCTGCGGCGCATCTCGGATCAGGTGGTGGCGCTCACCGCCAAATACGGCGGCCTGATGTGGGGGGAGCACGGCAAGGGCTTTCGCTCCGAATACAGCCCCGCCTTCTTCGGCGAGCTGTGGGAAGAGCTGCAACGGGTCAAGGGGGCGTTCGATCCGGCCAACCGCATCAACCCGGGCAAGATCTGCATGCCTTATGGCAGCGGCGCTTCGCTTGTCTCGGTGGATGGGCCCAAGCGCGGCAAGTTCGACCGCCAGATCCCGATTGCCGTGCGCGAGAGCTATACACGGGCCCTCGATTGCAACGGCAACGGTCTGTGTTTCACCTTCGAGACCGACTCCCCCATGTGTCCCTCGGTCAAGATCAGCCGCGACCGCCGTCACTCTCCCAAGGGGCGGGCCGGCCTGATGCGCGAATGGCTGCGCCAGCTGGCACAGCAGGGCTTCGATCCGCTGAGTGAGGAGGTGGCGCTGCAAAGCGGTGGTCTGCGCTTCAAGCAGATTGTCGACAAGTTTCGCAACACGGTGGCCCGCGCCCGCGGCGAGTATGACTTCTCCCACGAGGTGATGGAGGCGATGGAGGGGTGCCTGGCGTGTAAAGCCTGCACTAGCCAGTGCCCCATCAAGGTGGATGTGCCCACCTTCCGCGCTCGCTTCATGCAGCTCTATCACAGCCGCTATCTGCGTGGACCCAAGGATTACTTCGTCGGCACGGTGGAAAGCTATGCCCCCTTGCTGGCCAAGGCGCCGAAACTGGTCAACTTCTTCCTCGAGAAAGAGTGGGCCCAGAAGGCGACCGAGAAGAGCATCGGCATGGTGGACGTGCCGCTATTGAGCGTGCCGACCCTGGCCGAGGAGCTGCGGGATCATCGCGCCCGCTATTTCGATCTGCCGGGCCTGGAGGCCATGAGTCCCGAGCAGCGTCAAAAAGTGGTGCTCATCGTGCAGGATCCCTTCACCAGCTATTACGATGCCCCCGTGGTGCGTGACTTGGTGAAGCTGGCCAGCAAGCTGGGTTATCAGCCCTACCTGCTGCCGTTCAAACCCAACGGCAAGCCTCAGCACGTGAAGGGATTCCTGCGCGCCTTCGCCCGCACTGCTGCCAGCAGCGCCCAGTTCCTCAACAAGGTGGCGGCCCTCGGCATCCCCATGGTGGGGGTCGACCCCTCTCTGGTGCTCTGCTACCGGGACGAGTACGTGAAGGCGCTCGGCCCCGCCCGCGGCGATTTCCAGGTGCTGCTGCCCCAGGAGTGGCTGCTCTCCCTGCCTGCCGAGGCGCTGCCGCTGCGGGAAGAGGCTGGCACCGACCCCTGGTATCTGTTTGCCCACTGCACCGAGAAGACCGCCAAGCCCACCACCCACGGTGATTGGAGCACCCTGTTCGGCCGCTTCGGTGCACGTTTGCAGCCGGTGTCGGTGGGTTGCTGCGGCATGGCGGGCACCTATGGTCACGACGCCAAACAGGTGGAGAACTCCAAGGGGATCTACGGTCTGAGCTGGGCCGAGCCCCTGGCTCGCCTGCCGCAAGCCCGTTGTCTGGCCACCGGTTATTCGTGCCGCAGCCAGGTCAAGCGGATGGAGGGGGAGAAGCTCAAGCATCCGCTGCAGGCCTTGCTGGAACTGCTCTGATGCTCCACTTTCCCAAGGGATTCCGGGTGCCAAAGGCCTATCGGCACCCGCATTTTCTGTTGCTCCCCACCACGCCGTCCCAGGCCGTGGTGGAGTTTGTCGCCATCCTGCGCGAGCGGGATCAGCTCCATCAGCTGTTTCGCCCGGATGATGTGTGGCCCTCCGCCAATTTCAGCCTGAGTCAGCACGAGGCCGACTTGGAGTGGCAGCACTCCGAGTTTCTGGCCAAGCGCTCCTTTGCCTATGGCCTCTGGAGCCCGGACAGGGAGCCCCGCTTCTGGGGCGGTGTCTACCTCTATCCGTCGGTACTGCCGGAGGTGCAGGTGGAGCTCTTCTTCTGGAAGGTGGTCGAGGCGCCGCTCACTGACAGCGAACTCGAAGCCGAACTGCGCACCTGGCTCGGCAAGGTATGGCGCTGGTCCGAGCCGCGCCTGCCGGGGCGCGACCAGCTCTGGGCCGAGTGGCCAGGGGTGACCTATCCCTGGTGAGGGCAAACCTCGATGCAAGATGCCCCGGCGTGGGCATCTTTTTTTTTGCGCCTTTTTCGCCGACACTGCTGGTTTGCCGCTACAGCGCAGCGATAACCCGTTGATCACGCAAGGAGTCCGCTCACCATGAGTCAAGAAAGCAGCCCCATCTGGCGCAAACCCATGAGCCTGGAGGGGCTCAACGCCAGCTCCCGCAACACCCTGATGGCCCACCTCGACATCGTCTACACCGCCTTTGGCCCCGACTGGCTGGAGGCCACCATGCCGGTGGATCACCGCACCCATCAACCACTCGGCATGCTGCACGGCGGCGCCTCCGTGGTGCTGGCGGAAACGCTGGGATCGCTTGCGGCCAACATGGCGGTCGGGGAGGAGAGTTACTGTGTGGGGCTGGAGGTCAATGCCAACCACCTGAGGGCCAAGCGGGAAGGGGTGGTGACGGGGCGCTGCAGCCCGCTGCATCTGGGGACCACGACTCAGGTGTGGCAGATCGAAATTCGGGATGAACGTGGTCGTTTATTGTGCACCAGCCGATTGACCATGGCGGTGCTCAAGCACAAGCGGGACAAGGACTCTGGCGAAGCGTGATCCGCAATAACGCATCATGAGTGAAAAATAAGCAAGCCATAGTCGCGAGATCCCTCTATAATTGCCAACGTCTTGAGACACCTATCACATTTTTCAAGACAGCAGAACAAAGTGGCGCTATAATCGCCGCCTTTTTGCTATTCCGCGGTGTTAGCCGCCTGCCTTAATCTGGAAGAATCTATGTCTGATACCGAACAACTGCCCCTTTTTAGTGAGCTTGGACTGGCCGCGCCCGTATTGAAAGCGCTGCAGGACGTGGGCTATGAGCGCCCGTCTCCCATCCAGGCCGCAGCAATTCCCCACCTGATGGCGGGACACGATCTGCTGGGGCAGGCACAAACCGGTACAGGGAAGACCGCTGCTTTTGCCTTGCCTCTGTTGTCTCGTCTGGAAGCTGGTAACCGCAACACCCAGATCCTGGTGCTGGCGCCGACCCGCGAGCTGGCCCTGCAGGTGGCTGAGGCGTGCCAACGCTATGCCCACCACATGCCCGATTTCCACGTGCTGCCCATCTACGGCGGTGCTTCCTACGAAACCCAGACCCGCGCCCTGCGCCGCGGTGCTCAGGTTGTCGTGGGTACCCCGGGCCGCGTGATGGACCTGATCCGTCGCAAGAACCTGGACCTCTCCGGTCTGAAAGCACTGGTGCTGGACGAAGCGGACGAAATGCTGCGCATGGGCTTCATCGACGACGTGGACTGGATCATGGATCAGTGCCCGGCCGGTCGTCAGGTTGCCCTGTTCTCTGCCACCATGCCGGAGCAGATCCGTCGTGTTGCCCAGAAGCACCTGAAGCAGCCCAAAGAGATCAAGATCGCCTCCAAGACCGCGACCGCAACCACCATTCGCCAGCGTTACTGGCAGGTGACCGGTCTGCACAAGCTGGACGCCATGACCCGTCTGCTGGAAGTGGAATCCTACGAAGCCCTGCTGGTGTTCGTGCGTACCAAGAACGCCGCCGAAGAGCTGGCAGGCAAGCTGGCTGCCCGTGGTCACGCCTGTGAAGCGCTGCACGGCGACATCCCGCAGAAGCTGCGTGAGCGTACCGTTGACAAGCTGCGTCAAGGCCAGCTGGACATTCTGATCGCCACCGACGTGGTCGCCCGCGGTCTGGACGTTGAGCGCATCACCCACGTAGTGAACTACGACATCCCCTACGACACCGAATCCTATGTTCACCGTATCGGCCGTACCGGCCGTGCCGGTCGCAAGGGTGAAGCCATCCTGTTCGTGGCGCCGCGCGAGCGTCGCATGCTGCGTGCCATCGAGCACGCTACCCGTCAGGCCATCGAACCGATGAAGATGCCGAGCACCGAGGACATCAACCAGCACCGTCTGGCCAAGTTCAAGGAGCGCATCCGCGAAACCATGATGGGTGAAGAGCTCGAGATCTACCACAACCTGGTGAACGAGCTGATCGAAGAAGATTCTGCCGATCCGCTGGAGCTGGCTGCCGCACTGGCCAAGCTGGTACAGGGCGACCAACCGCTGCTGCTGGATGACTCCATTCCGGATCCGGTGTTCAACGCCGGCAACGATCGCGGTGGCTTCGAGCGTCGTGAGTTCAACGACCGTGGCGGTCGTGACTTCGCCGACCGTGGCGATCGTCCGGCCCGTCGCATGCCGTCCCTCGAACCGCGTCCGCTGAAAGACAACCCGGACGTGGAGATGGAGCGCTACCGTGTCGACGTGGGCGCCCATCACGGCGTCAAGCCGGGCCAGATCGTGGGTGCCATCGCCAACGAAGCGAACATCGAGAGCCGCTTCATCGGCAACATCGACATCGCCGATGACTTCTCCACCGTCGATCTGCCCAAGGGCATGAGCGCCGAGGTGCTGGAAGTGATCAAGAAGGCCCGTGTCTGCCAGCGTCCGCTGCAGATCACCCGTTACACCGAAGTGCCGGCCGGTGGCAACACTGCTCCCCGTCCGCCCCGTGGTGATCGTCCGTTCCGTGGCGACCGTCCTTTCAACAAGGATCGCCGTCCCCAGGGTGACCGTCCCTTCAACAAGGATCGCCGTGAAGGCGGTTTCGACAAGGGTCGCAAATTCGGTGGCAACAAGCGCCGGGACAGCTAAACCCTGACTGCACTGATGAGAAGGCCGCTCCATGGAGCGGCCTTTTTTGTGTCTGTTTTTCAGATGCGTAGCGAAGACTGTCACCTTTTTCCGACCGTGGCGGGCACCCGGTTTGATGAGGAGCCAGTGAAAGAAAAATGGTGCAATCCATTTGCCTGGGGGTGGCGCCTGGTGTCATTCTTTGGGAAGCGATTGGGTACTTTTGGAAGGCGCAGAGATAGTTGCTGGTTGCAAACGACTGCGACTTTGGTCTGAAGGTGCATTCTGTTGTTTGCATATGAGTCAGCAGAGTGAGATGAATAAATAAACCGTATGACAGGGAGGTGCGTGATGGGCAAGTGGCTTGGCAAGGTGTTGCTGATATCTGGATGGCTCGTGTCGGGTATGGTGTTGGCGGAGGAGCCCTTCTTCAGAATTGCGGGGGCGGGGTGCTGCAATGGCAAGGGGGAGGTGGTGCTGACCCGTGCCGAGTTTGAGGCCTTGCCGCAGACGGAGGTTAAGACAGGGACGCCCTGGACCGAAGGGGAGCACCTCTATCGCGGGGTGTTGCTGCGGGACCTGGTCAGGATCTACGGTCTCAAGAGCCAGGAGGTCAAGGCCCTCGCGGTCAATGAATACTGGGCCGCACTGCCGCTGGAAGACGGGGAGAAGTACCCGGTACTGGTGGCCGAGAAGCAGGATGGCAAGGCTCTGACCCTGCGCAACAAGGGGCCGCTCTGGGTCATTTATCCCCTCACCGACCATCCCGAACTCAACAAGGAGCTCTATCACAGCCGGATGGTGTGGCAGCTGACGGCGCTGGAGAGCAAATAAGATGCTGCGCGGCAAGTTCTTGAGCCTGATCCTGATGGTGACCACCTTTTTGGGGGTGACCCTCTGGTCGGTCTGGAACTATGACCGCGCGTTCAATGCGGTGACGCGCTACACCCAGCTCTCCGCCTGGGCACTGGCCCAGCTCGAGCTGGAGATCCACGCCTTCGAGGAGGGCTTGCAGCTCTATCGTGCCGGTGCCGCCAGCCGGGAGGAGATGAACAAGCGCTTTGACATTGCCTGGAACCGGCTCGATGTCTTCCTGCACGGGGAGGAGGCAAAGTCGGTCAGGGCCCGATTCGGTGCGGACAAGGCGGTCGGCAAGATCCTCGCCCTCTTCGAACATTATGAGCAGGATGTGGTGCAAGGGGAGCCGGATTCCCCCGCACTCAAGATGTTCACGGCCGCGCTCGATGACGAGATGCGCGGGGTGCGGGACGTGATGGTGAAAAACTTTACCGGGCCCTCTGCCATCGCCCAGCGCGAGCTGCTCAACGAGTCGAAAACCCAGAACTTCTTCATCCTGGGATTTCTGATGCTGGCGACCATGGTGATGTTGATGGTGCTGTTTCGCGAAGTGCGTCGCCAGCATTTTCTGGCGTGGAACGACCCTCTCACCCGTCTCCCTAACCGGGCGGCGCTCATCAAGCACCTCCAGCAGTGGACCAGCCACCCCGGTCGGCGCAGCAGCATCACCGTCTGCCTCATGGATCTGGGACATTTCAGGGAGGTCAATGACAGTCTGGGTTACGAAGTGGGGGACGCCTTGCTCAAACGGCTTGCGGCGCGGATCAAGGCCGCCTCTGGCCGGGGGATCTTCGTTGCCCGTACCGGTAGTGACGAGTTCACCCTCATCATCACCGGCACCATGCCCACCTATCTGCGCTTCCCGTTTCTGGAGCAACTGCGCAGCGAGCTGGCGGATCTGGTGTTTGCCGCCGATCCGGCGCACCGGGTGCGGGTCTTTATGGGCACCAGCCAGTACGTGAAACCGGATCATTCACCGGAAGAGATGCTGCTGTTTGCCGATATCGCCCTCGACAGTGCCAAGCGCAAGCGGCTGAATCGCAATGTGCTCTTCTCCAGCAGCATGTATCAGCACTATCAGCGCAAACGCCGGCTGTCGACCGAGCTGCGGGAGCTTATCCACTGCCCGCAATGCCCGCAACTGGCCCTTTACTATCAGCCCATCGTGCGCGGCCAGAGTGTGGTGAGGCTGGGGGCCGAGGCGCTGATACGCTGGCATCATCCGGAATATGGCTTTATTGCCCCCCTCGACATCATCTCGCTGGCAGAAGAGAACGGGTTGGGTGAGGCGCTCGGGGGCTGGATCATCCGGCGCATGCAGATCGACCTGTCCGGCTTCCCGAAGGAGGTACTAGAACCGCTCGAGATCTCCATCAACCTCTCCAACTCCATGTTCAACATGGGGTTGGCCAGGGAGATTGAAGAGAAGATGGGTGATGGTCCGTTGGGGCTGCACCAGTTGATAGTGGAGCTGACCGAAACCATCGCCCTTGATGACATCGCCCTCAGCAAGCAGATCATTCACTCCCTGCGCCAGATTGGGGTGCGGGTGGCCCTCGATGACTTCGGGACCGGCTGGTCCTCGTTCTCTTACCTGCGTGAACTCTATTTCGACAAGCTCAAGATAGACAGATCCTTTATCACCGCGATCGACAGCGACACCCGGCAGGCGCTCTTCGTCGAGACCATCACCACCCTCTCTCATCAGTTGGGGGTGCGCGTCGTGGCAGAAGGGGTGGAAAACAGCGATGAGCTCAAGGCGGTGCTCACCATAGGGGTGGATGAGATCCAGGGTTATTTCTACTCGCGTCCCTTGCCGCTGCCGGAGTTCATGCAGTTCTGTCACCGCTATTTCGCCCACAGCGCCGCCATTCAGGAAGTGGCACTGGGGTAGCCTTGGGGCAATCGAGCCCCTGTAGCCTTGTCTTCGAGTCCCTCTGTTCGATTGTTCCTGGTTGATATTTCATCCCGACACCTTTCTTCCATGGCAGGACCGCCCTTGACTCTGTTTTCTTGTGCCTCCTGCCAGAACGAGGGTGCGAGAGGGCAGGCCCGGTGCTACCTTGTGCCACGAACAGTGCCACAGGGCAGAGGAGCCATAAATGGATCGCTTGGGGGTGATGGAGGTGTTCGTGCTGGCGGTGGAGACCGGCTCGTTTTCGGCGGTGGCCCGCCGACTGGGGATGGGGCAACCCACGGTTTCCAGATTGATTGCCCAGCTTGAGGCGCACCTTGGCAGCCGCCTGTTGCTGCGTTCGACCCGGGGGCTGGCGCCCACGGAGGCCGGAGAGGCCTACTATCTGCGGGCGAGAGAGATCCTGGCCCAGGTCAACGAGGCCGATGCCATGGTGCAGCAATGCCGGGCGGGCCTGAGCGGGCGTCTGCGGGTGAGCGCTCCCGTCACCTTCGCCCGCCTGCATATCATTCCCCATCTTGCCGGTTTTCTGGCGGCTCACCCGGGACTGGATCTGGAGATCCTGCTGGATGACGGCAATGTGGATCTCATTTCGGCGGGCATCGAGGTGGCTCTGCGGATCGGCAAACAGGCTGACTCGTCGCTGGTCGCCCGCTGCCTCGCCCGAAGCGACATGCGGGTGCTGGCGACGCCGGCCTATCTGGCCGCCAAAGGAGAGCCTGAGACCCCTCAGGCCCTGCAACAGCATGATCTGGTGCTTTACAGTCCACGGCCCGGGGTGGGGCAGCAGTGGCGATTTCGCCGCGGCGTCGAAGAGAAGGTGGTTTCCGGAGAAGGCAGGCTGACGGTCTCGGCGGCCGAAGGCATGCGCGCCGCCGTGCTGGCAGGACTGGGGCTCGGTATCGCCTCGGAGTGGATGTTTGCCCCCGAGCTTGCCCGCGGCGAGGTGGTGGCGGTGCTGCCCGAGTGGCAACTGCCCATGCAGGAGCTCTGGACCCTGCTCCCGGCAGGTCGCCAGCCTGGTGCCAAGGCGAGCGCCTTTCTGGCATTCGTGACCGGCCTGCCCGGCGTGGGGCATACGCCAGCGGAATAACTGTTATGGTCCCCACCGCTCTACTGGTGGCGACGCTCCCCGGGTAGGCTGTGCGCATGGGGCCCGTATCCTGGCGGGAGCCCTTCTACCACGAGGAGAAGATCATGAGTACATCGCCTTCTGCCGGAGGGGCCGCAACCCCCGGCCCCTCCCTGCTCTTCGCCATGGCCCTGTCATGCGGCCTGGCAGTTGCCAACATCTACTACAACCAGCCCATGCTGGCGGTGATGGCGCAGGACTTTCCCGGGCACTCGGGCATGCCATTGATCGCCATGCTGACCCAGCTCGGCTATGCCATGGGTCTGCTTTTGCTGGTGCCGCTTGGCGATGTGGTCGAGCGCCGCTGGCTCATTCCGGGGCAGTTTGCACTGATCGCGCTGGCTTCCCTGCTGGCGGCCACGGCCACGAGTGCCACCACCTTGATGCTGGCCTCCGTCCTGCTCGGCATCGGGGCCACGGCGGCCCAGCAGATAGTTCCGGTGGCGGCGACCCTGGCAGATCCCGCCCGCCGGGGTGCCGTGGTCGGCAGCGTGATGAGCGGCCTGCTGGCCGGAATACTGCTCAGCCGCACCGTCGCTGGCCTGGTCACCGCTTATGGCAGTTGGCGCACCATGTTCTGGCTGGCCATTCCCCTGGCCCTGTCGGGGGCTCTGCTGATGGCCAGGATGATACCGTCCGGATTGCCGCGCTCTCCCCTCGGTTATGGCCGTCTGCTTCACTCTCTGGTCGGTCTGTGGCGCGAGGAGCCCGCCCTGCGCCGCGCGACCCTGACCCAGGCCTTGCTGTTTGCCTCCTTCAGCGCCTTCTGGACCGTGCTGGCGTTCTACCTGGCCGAACCTGCCTATGGGTTGGGGGCCGACATGGCGGGTCTGTTCGGCGTCATCGGGGTGGCTGGGGTGGTGGCGGCCCCTCTGGCAGGCCGGATGGCGGATCGGTTGGGGGCCAGACCAGTGGTATTGGCCGGTGCCGTGCTGGTGGTGCTTGCCTGGATCTGCTTCGAGCTGTGGCTCTCTCTGGCCGGGCTGGCGTGCGGGGTCATCTTGCTGGATCTCGGCGTGCAGAGCGCACTCATCGCCCATCAGCAGCGCATCTATGGTCTGAGACCTGAGGCCAGGGGGCGCATCAATACCCTCTTCATGACCGGCATGTTCCTGGGGGGAACCCTCGGCTCCAGCCTGGGGATGCTGGTCTGGCAACAGGGACACTGGCTCGGGGTGGGAGCAGCCGGCATGGGGTTGGCCCTGGTGGCCTGTCTCTGCGCCCTGGCCGGCAGGCGGGGGCTGCAACCGGCCATCTGAGGCATGTGCAAGACAAGAAAGGCGACCCCGGGGTCGCCTTTTGTCTGTCTGCTCGGGATGGTCTCAGAGCACCATGGCGGCAATCCAGCCGAAGATCACCAGGGGGATGTTGTAGTGGATGAAGGTTGGCACCACGCTGTCCCAGATGTGGTCGTGCTGACCGTCCGCATTGAGGCCCGATGTGGGGCCGAGCGTCGAGTCGGAGGCGGGGGAGCCCGCGTCCCCCAGCGCGCCTGCGGTGCCCACCAGGGCGATGGTCGCCATGGGCGAGAAGCCGAGGTGGATGCACAGGGGCACATAGATGGTGGCGATGATGGGCACGGTGGAGAAGGAGGAGCCGATCCCCATGGTGATGAGCAGGCCCACCAGCAGCATCAGGAAGGCCGCCAGTCCCTTGTGACCTGCCATCATGGTTGAGACGGACTGCACCAGACTCTCCACCCCGTGGGTCTCCTTCATGACGGCGGCGAAGCCTGCGGCCGAGATCATGATAAAGCCGATGAGGGACATCATGCGCACACCCTGGGTGAAGGCATCCTGGCTCTCGCGGAATTTGATGACGCCGCCGCAGGTGAAGATGATGAAGCCTGCGAGCGCCCCCAGCACGATGCTGTTGGTCATCAGTTGCAGGCCGAGTGCCACGGCGATGGCCAGCAGGGCGACCCAGATGTGGTTGAGATTGAGCTCGACCGTCTCGGGTTCGGCGGCCAGGATCTTCTCCAGATCATACTGACGAGGCTTGCGGTAGCTGAAGAAGACGGCGATGAGCAGGCCGAGGAACATGCCGAATACCGGGATGGCCATCGCCAGGGGCAGTTGGCTGAATTCCACCGGTACGCCGTTGTCGACGAGATTCTTGGCCAGGATGTTGTTCAGGAAGATGCCGCCAAAGCCCACCGGCAGCAGCATGTAGGTTGCGGTCAGGCCGAAGGTGATGACGCAGGCCACCTGACGGCGGTCGATCTGCATCTGGGCCATGACATGCAGCAGCGGCGGGATCAGGATGGGAATGAAGGCGATGTGCACCGGGATCAGGTTCTGGGAGGAGATGGAGACCGCGAGCACCGAGGTGAGCAGCAGGCTCTTGACCCAGAGAATGCGGGTGCTGCTGGCATCCTTGCCGAGCTGGTTGATGACCTTGCGGGCCAGCAGATCGGTGATGCCGGAGCGGGAGATGGCTACCGCGAAAGCCCCCAGCATGGCGTAGGAGAGGGCGATTTCTGCACCGCCGCCCAGGCCGCCGGTGAAGGTGCTGAGGGTCTGCTCGAGGGAGAGTCCGCCGAGCAGGCCACCCACGATGGCACCGATGGCGAGGGAGACCACCACATTGATCCGCAGCAGGCTGAGCACCAGCATCAGCGCCACCGCGATAACAACAGGATTCATTTGATTTCCTTATGGATTGTGTTGCTGTCAGTCGTGTGAAAGCCAGCTAGTTTGCGAAAAACAGGCTAAATGTCGAGAAAAAAATCGGCAGATCCCGGCCAAGGGACGCATCTTCTGCTGGCGGTGAACGGGAACCGGGAAAATGGCCCTTCTTCCTTGCCCAGACAGGTCCCCTCATGCAGACAGGCTGCCATGGGCAGCCTGTCTGGGCAGGGGCTGGGAGTGTTCAGCCCTCGTCTTCGGTGTCCGTCGTTTCATCCGGGTTGGCCAGAGGCCAGCCTCCCAGGCTCTTCCAGCGATTGACGATGTGGCAGAAGAGCTCTGTGGTGCGCTCGGTGTCGTAGAGGGCCGAATGGGCCTCTTTGTTGTCAAAGGGGATATTGGCGCTCTGACAGGCCTTGGCCAGCACCGTCTGCCCCAGGGCAAGACCCGAGAGGGCGGCGGTGTCGAAGGTGGCGAAGGGGTGGAACGGATTGCGCTTGAGGCCGGCCCGCTCGGCGGCGGCCATCACGAAGCCGTGGTCGAAGGTGGCGTTGTGGGCCACTATGATGGCGCGACCACAATCCTGCTCCTTCATGCCCTTGCGCACCCCCTTGAAGATCTCGGTGAGTGCTTCCTTCTCGTCCACCGCGCCCCGCAGCGGGTTGAAGGGGTCGATGCCGGTGAACTCCAGCGCCGCTTTCTCCAGATTGGCACCCTCAAAGGGCTGGACATGAAAATGGAAGATCTGGTCAGGGACGAGCCAGCCCTGCTCATCCATCTTGAGGGTGTGGGCGGCTATTTCCAGCAGGGCATCGGTCTTGGCATTGAATCCGGCGGTTTCAACATCGATGACGACGGGGTAAAAGCCGCGAAAACGGCCCTTGAGGGTGTGAACGGCGTCGGTCATGGTATCTCGGTCGGCGTGAAAGGAGGCGGCATTATGGCAAAAAAGCGGGCCCTTGTCCCTTATCTGCCGCCATGGGACGGCAAGAGGACCATTTTGAAACACCTGTGCTTATAATGGGCGACGTCAACCATGGAGGGAGAGGACGATGAAGAAGCTGGGATTGGCACACAAGATGATGTTGGTGGTCTGTCTGCCGCTGTTGGCCCTGCTGTTTTTCTCCGGCCGGTACGTCTATGAACGTTATCGGGTCGAACAGGAGATGAGCGGCGCCCTGGTCGCGCTGGCAGTGGTGAAGGAGGCGGCGCAGCTGGCCCATGAGCTGCAACGGGAGCGCGGCATGTCGGCCGGTTTCCTCGGCTCTGGCGGCAACAAGTTTCGCGATGCGCTGCCTGCCCAGCGCAAGGTGGTGGACAGCCTGTTGCAGCGTTTTCATCAGGATCCTGCCTTGCTGGCGCTGACCGAGGTGCAGCAGGGAGTGGCGGGACTCACTGCCATGCGTGAGCGGGTCAGCGCCCTGGGGGTCGAGGTGGCGGAACAGGTCGGCTTCTATACCCGCCTCGTGACCGCCTTGCTGGCGGTGGTGGACAAGATAAGCGTCGACAGCATGGATGCCACCATCGCCCTGCAGACCAATGCCTACGCCGCCTTCCTGCAGAGCAAGGAGCGTGCGGGGCTGGAGCGGGCGACGCTCAGCAACGTCTTTGGCCGTGACAGCTTCACGCCTGCGCTGTTGCAGCAGTTCATCTCCCTTCTGGCGGCCCAGAACACCTATCTCGAACGTTTCCAGGCGGTGGCGAGTCCCGCCCAGCGTCAGTTGCTGAACGACAGCCTCGCCTCACCCGTGGTGGCCAAGGTGGCCGCCATGGAGAAACTGGCCCTGGACAAGGCGGCAAGCGGCGGTTTTGGTGTCGATGCGGAGGCCTGGTTTGCCTTGAGTACCGACAAGATAGGCCTGCTCAAGGAGATAGAAGACAGCCTTTATCAACAGCTCTTCGAGCGGGTTGAACAGATGCGGGTCGGGAGTGCCAGTGACTTCTGGTGGGGGGCGGCTGGCGTGTTGCTGTGCATCGTCCTGACCACCTTCGTCTGCTGGCGGGTGGTGCGGGATCTGCATCTGGGCTTCATGGCCCTACACCAGACCTTCAAGCGCCTGGTGCAGGAGAACGACCTGACCGTGCGGGTCGACTGGCGATCCGGGGATGAGCTGGGGGCCCTGGCGCGGGATCTGAACCATTTCCTCGGGCACCTGGAGAGTTTGCTGCTGGCTGTGCGCCACTCCTGTGACGTGCTGATACGCAGCGCCGCCAGCTCTGCCGAGGTCATTGCCGAGGTGAATGCCGGCGTAGTCAGGGGATGCGGGCAGGTGGATCTGGTGGCGACTGCCGCCACCGAGATGGCATCGACTGTCGCGGAGATTGCCCGCAACGCCACTCAGACCTCCCAGGCGACTCAGCAGGCCATCGGCCGGGCGAAGCAGGGTGACAAGGAGGTGGATCAGACCATCCACACCATCCAGCAGGTCGCGGGCACGCTGGTGGATACCCGGCACCTGGTGGACAGCCTGCATCAGGATACCGAGTCGGTGGGCGAAGCGCTCAACCTCATCAAGCAGATCTCGGACAGAACCAACCTGCTGGCCCTCAATGCCGCCATCGAGGCGGCCCGTGCCGGTGAATCCGGGCGCGGCTTTGCGGTGGTGGCCGACGAGGTGAGAGCGCTTGCCTCCCGTACCCAGCAGGCGGCGGACGACATAGAGCGGATGCTGGGCCGCTTGCGCCAGGGGGCCAACGAGGCGGTGGCTGCCATGCACACGGGCACCGAACAGGCCGGCCTTAGCGTGACGGAGGCCAAACGGGCGGGGAGCGAGCTGACCGACATCGTCAACGAGGTGCGCAAGGTGAGCGACATGACGGCCCAGGTGGCCACCGCCACCGAGGAGCAGCGTTACGTGACCGACGACATCCAGCAAAACGTGATGACCATCCGCGATGTGTATGAAGCCCATCGCCAGCACTCCCATACCCTGCAACAACACAGTGCCGAACTGGATGCCCTGGCCCGGGATCTGGCGGGACGCATCGCCAGCTTCAAGCTGATGGCCCCTTCTTCCCCCCACTGAGCGTTTTGACCTAAAGCTTGTCCTGCCGCTGCCGATAGATAATTCGAGATAGTGTGGAGGACAAGCCGTTGAATGCTTGGGTGTTGGGGTTGATCAGCATATCAGTGAGTATGCAGTTGCAGGCGGGCGTGACCGAATTTGGCGCCGGTCTGGATCAATCCGTCTGGCGCCTGACCTCTGATACCCAGGTGGAGTGCAGGCTGGAGCATCCTATTCCCCGCTGGGGAACCGGGGCCTTTGTCAGCCGGGCCGGGCGCAAGATCAATCTGGATTTCGAGCTCAAGGGGCAGCGACCCCAGGCGCGTACCCAGACAGTGAGCCTCGGGATCATGCCCCCCAGCTGGCGTCCCGGGGTGGCCGGGCGTCAGATCAGCCAGTTGCAGTTCTATCAGCAGTTTGACGGCCTGGTGGCGGGGCAGACCGCTTGGACCATGCTGGACGAGCTGGAAGGAGGGCGTATGCCGACTTTCCAGTATCGCGACTGGTATCGTCAGGACAGGCCGGTGCGGGTATCGCTCTCGTCGGTCAATTTCAGGGTCAAGTACCAGGCGTTCATGGACTGCCTGAGTGGCTTGCTGCCCTACAGCTTCAACGACATCGCCTTCAGCGTGCTCTCCTATGACAAGAACAGCGATCAGTTGTCACCGGCCTCCAAGCGGCGGCTGGCGATGATCGGTGATTATGTGAAGGCAGACAAGAGCATCGATGTGGTGGTGATTGACGCCTACAGCGACAGCTATGGCGGCCGCTGGCCAAACCAGAAGCTCTCCGAGAAGCGGGCGGATGCCATCAAGCAGGTGTTTGTGGATCTCGGCATCGAGGAGGGCAAGATCTCGGTGGAAGGGCACGGTGAGAAACAGCACGTGGCCTCCAACGAAACGGAAGCTGGCCGAGCCAAGAACCGCCGGGTGGTGATCAACATGGGACGCAACGGCACTATCTGATCCCGCTGAGTCATCGAGAGGGGCGGGATTTTCGCTGTAGTCAGGAATAAAAAATGCCAGTCGGCGAACCGACTGGCATTTTTTTCGCGGGTATCCGGGATTACTTGGCCAGGGATTCCGGCAGGTTTTCGCGGATCTTGCCGAGCATCTCTTTCAGCACGCGGGGGTTGGCTACCACGATGTTGCCGGAGTTTTCGTAGTTGTGACCACCGACGAAGTCGGTGACGATGGCGCCGGCTTCTTTGGCCAGCAGCTCACCGGCGGCTGTGTCCCAGGGTTTCAGGCCGATTTCCCAGAAACCGTCGACGCGGCCAGCGGCCACATAGGCGAGATCCAGCGCGGCGGAGCCAGCACGACGGATGTCTGCACACTCGATGAACATGCTCTGGAACATCTTCAGGTAGGGTTCGATGTGGTGCTTCTGCTTGAACGGGAACCCGGTGGCCAGGATGGTGCCGGAGAGCTCTTTGGCCTTGCCGACACGGATGCGGTAGCCGTTCAGCTGGGCGCCGCTGCCGCGGGTGGCAGTGAACAGCTCGTCACGGATGGGATCGTAGACAACGGCTTGTTCGGTCTTGCCCTTGACGCGCAGAGCGATGGAAACGGCAAAGTGCGGAATGCCTTTGACCAGGTTGGTCGTGCCATCCAGTGGGTCGATGATCCATTGGTAGTCCGGATTGGTACCGGCAATCTCGCCAGACTCTTCAGCAACGATGCTGTGTTCCGGGTAAGATTTTTTGATGGTGTGAATGATGGCCGCTTCGGCGTCACGGTCAACGTTGGTCACGAAGTCATTGCTGCCTTTCTGGATAACCTCGATGTTCTCGGGTTGAGAAAAGGCTTTTACTACTACTTGACCGGCGTTGCGCGCAGCGCGCACGGCGATATTCAGCATCGGATGCATAGGTTCACCACTGGATGTTAAAGAACGGGGGATAAAAGGACGCGATATCTTACCAAGATATTCGGGAATAGCAACTGCTATGCCCTCATTCGGTCAGGGTGGTGACTGACAGATCTGACGGCTCCAATAAAGACCTGTAATCAACTAGTCTTATCGCGACAGCCGGATAACAGGCTGTGGTGAGCATAGGGATATGAGCCATGAATCTGTCATTAATCAGTCAGAAACCGTCGTCGCCGACGACTCTGGGTGTGTTGGCCGCACTGCGTGCCGCCAGCGAAGAGAGCGATTATGTCACCGAGGTCCGGGTGGCGCAGCCCCAGCAGTGGCAACCGTCGAAGGACGAAGCGGCGATCCTGCTGCTGGAAGAAGAGGGCGCTGCCTGGCCTGTTCCGCTCTGGCCAGCAGGAGGCAGTGCACTGGGATTGCCGGTGCTTCCCCTGTTGGTGCATCGACAGTATGAACATCCTCCACAGGGGCCGGATGTCCGGGATCCGCATTTTTATTTCGTCTCCAACGGTATTCTGCTGGATGAGGCCGAACTGGCGGATCCTGCCTGCAGCCTGGTGCTGCAAAGCAAGTTTGAATCCTATTTTCCGCTGCTTTCCCGTCTTATCTTGCTGCGCCAGCGCCAACCAGGGGTACTGAGCAGCTAATCATCTCCCCCTCGATGCGGGCTGTTCAAGCGGCACAATATTTGTCATAAGAAACATGTAAACACTTTACGCCGTATCGAGTATGAAAAAATCCCCTCTGAGTGCTGATTTCACAGGGGATTTTCATATTTTCTGTTGAGGTTGAAACCCATCTGAGTACAATCAAAGTGATTGATTCTAAAGGGATAAAAACATGATTTACGATCAACAAAGTCCAGAGCGTATAGAAAACGGTCTATACGAGATCGGTGGTGAACTATGGTTCAGCATTTGGACTTTCAAGAATAAGTTAGGCGGTTCTAGGAACATGAACTTTATAAACCTTACCGATGCAGTAGAGCTGTCAAAACGGTATGAGTTTATCACTCTGGTTCCAGAGATAGGGCCGTTTGATACTGTGAGAGGTTTCAGGGAAAAGGATTTGAGAGAGTTTTACAATATCCAAGGATAGTTAAAATGCAAAAAATTCATGATGGTGCCTATGCGTCAGATACTGGGTTGTGGTTTACAGTTGAGGCGTTTTTATCCATTTATGGAAATGATATTAGTTATGAAGCAACAGAAGAAGAAATAGAAGAACGATTTCCCTTTGTTGTTATGGATGGAGTGAAGCACTATCAGGAAGGGGCCTTAATCATGTCATTTGATGTTGATGAAGGTCTGATTGGTTCTTACTACTAAAAGAAAAGGCACCATTAGGTGCCTTTTTTGTTCATATTCTCTAATGTACTAGCTAAACGTACTAAACTAATGTTCAACTCGTTGAGTGTTACATTTAGCTTTTCTAACTGTCCATCAGTTCTATCTTGTGCTTTCTCAAGCACGACTATTCTTGAATCTACTTTTAGTTCATTCTTTTCTAGGGTTACAAGTTTATCTTGGTATATGTTAAGGCGGATCTCATGTTGACCAACTTGGGTATAAGCAACATATGAAGCACCGAAAACACTTAACACAAAACAGATAGCCTTCAAATCTAAGAATGCTTTCAACTTCTCTAGCATGTCTCAACCTCGTACCTTGATGAAACCATAGACAAGAATTACAATGTCGCCATATTCATCTAGTCCCGTAATCTTAAACTCATGATCACCCTTAGCTAAACTACTGGTGTTTGAGATAAGCATTTCTAAGTATTCATCGGTTGCTGTTACTGTCATTCTGTTTCTACCAACCCAGAATAAACCGTCATTGGAGATTGTGAGAAAATCAGGAAGTTCTGATCGTGGGATTCTTTGTCTGAAAGTACCACCGCTAACGATGGTATAGTTTTTAGGTGTCATTATTATAGTTCCTTTGTTTTTATTATTATTTGACTATATATGTATTTAAGTAATTAGAACCAGCGACCCATTACTGTCCAAACATAATCGCCAGCCATTGCATTAACACTCATCCCACATTGCAGCACAAACGAAGCATAGGTTGAGGTGGATGATGTGAGTACGGGAATAGGACGAGCACCACCACTTGAATACAGGAATTGTGCAGAAGGGGAGGGATTGCCCACAAACGAAGGTCCATAGGTAATGGTATCTATGGCTGCCGATTGGAAGAGTACGCCAGCAGCAGAAGTAACAGCCCTGTTACTAATAGATAATCTTCCCCATTGCATCATTGTCCCATCTGAATACTTCACATACTCCCCACCAGTGAATGTACCACGTTCGATGATTGCACCAGTTGGAACACCACCAGTCTGAGATACAGTACCAACTACGTTTCCAATTTCTGCGGCTACAGGTCGATCATCACTGGTGTAAATCTTCTTCCAATTGCCCTGAGCTGCCCCATTGATACCTGTACGATGCCAGAGCTTGTTAGGGGTGCCGTGAGTTACAGCGAATTGAGAAGACCAAACACCCACAGCACCATTAGATCCAGGGTTGACAGCAAAGCCATGTCCATATTGAGTAGAATCAGGCGAGCTAGTTGCACCGGGGTTGAATGAGAAATAGCCGGGTAATACAGCACTAGCAAGTCCTAGATCTGCTTGCTGACCACGGTTTTTCCAAACGTATTCATCAGTTGATACAAGGACTCTAGCAGCACCAACATATGCACTTTTATTGAAGGTGATTCTATCTGCTTCTAATCTTAAATAGGTTCCATGTGTGTAACTGTAAAGGGAAACATCTTCACTAGCACCACCTCTACCAACAAACCAACTATTAGACCAAGTATCAGTATCAGTGCTTCCGGTCTGCCCTAGAATAAAGTTAGATTGAGCTGATGGAACTTTTATTGTTAAAGATGCCCCAGTTTTTCCATATGTTATCAGCCCGCCTTTAGTTACTATGTCACCATTACGTGCATTGAACCAAATGTTGTTTGCACTGTCTGGGTTTGATCCTACAGGTGCAATACCAACACCATACCATGATTTAATCTGAATATTGGTCTTTACATCACTAGCACCATCACCAGTACCAACAAACAATCCATTACCAGTACCAATGGATGCATTAGTAAGCAAAATGCCTTTACCCAAGGTGTTAAATGTCAAGTTATCAGACATGGTATCACCAGCTTTAGATACCTTTAGTGCGTTTTGAGCTTCAACAAAATCGCGGCGAGTTAAGGCGTATTGCGAAGTGCTTTGAGCTGCAATAGATAACGGTTGGGTCTGGAATTCAACTTGGCGAGTAGAGCGACGAACTTTTAGGACAGAACCACCAAACGTACCATCATCGTTGTACCCAAACAGATTCAAATCAGACCCAACATTAGAACCACTTTCTGTAACTGCATCTTTCTGAAGCAACCACCTAAGTTTTCCTTGGTTTTGGAACTGTAACTGGGAGTCATTACTAGTTGTTGAGTTAATCACAATTGAGGAGTTCCCAGATTGGGAAACTACTAATTGCCCAGTCATGGTATCGCCACCTTTCAAAAGATATCTTGCGTCTTGTTCATCTTGGTTTTGAACTATAGAGCTTCCCTTATAGATACCTGTTCCACTGTTAAAGTTTGCAAGTGTCATTGTCTTGGTGTTGCCTACACCATCTTGACCATTCACTGCGAATGTAGAAGTTCCATAAGTTATATTTGTGGCACTTGCTCTTACAGTAACGCCCGACCCAGCACGAACTGTGATTGGGAATCCCCGAACTTCTATATAAAACACCGCTGCATTTGTACTTTCAGTTGGTGCATGAATAGAATGAATGGCTCGCTCGTTTGTCTGATAGATGGTGAACATACCTGTTGCATAAGAACTACCATCACTCCAACCAGAAGCCCGTACAATCCCATCAAAAGAACAGTTGTTCATCGGCAATGAACCAGTACCGCCAGCAGTTGATAGATATACATCTGGATCAGAATCGACCCTCTCAAAAATCACTGGGATGTAACCAGATGTCGGAGATCCAGAGGGGAGAGTAATACTTGTGGTGATTTGTCCTTGTCCTTGGGCTAGAACCCAGTCTCGACGAGTAAGGGAGTTGGCGGCAGTTCCTTGGACAACATCACTGATCGGATTACTTTTCACAACTGCATTTGCTAATACACTTGTTGCTTGATTTGCTGCATTAGTTGCGGTTACTGCTGCGGCCTTGGACTCATTAAATGCCGCACTTCCGATGTTGGTATCTCCAACAACGATCACCTTGGTGGTCTTTGTGCCAATAGCGGCATATTCAGAAACTAGAACCTTAGTACTGTATAACCCCGGCAAGTTTGAATATTCGTTAACTACGATTTTATAACCCATTTAAAACCTCTTTTATTATTATGTGTTTGAGGTATTTATCTGGACAAAAGAAAAGGGACATACCTAAGTACATCCCTTGATTTTATTTATTTCTATTTGTGAAGGCCCGTAGTACTTCAAGAATGATTGCAAGCCAATCTTTGGAGTTGAATGATACTTTCATTACGCAAGACCAAAGTAAGTTGCAGCTCCGAGTCCAGCAAAGAGAAGAACAACTATTGCCCCCTTCGCTACTGGATGCATACTTGAACCAAGAACTTTATCTATTGCTCCCTTTAGGAACACACCTATACCCATGATGGATACCCCTTATTGTTATTATTATGAAGTATTTATTTAGTGGGGTAGTGACTAGTCGAGGCAGTTCTAAGAGTTTCCATTACTCGCCTTGCTCGATTGGGGGTCTGCTTGAACCAAGTCGAATCTAGTCCTTCCTTGTATGCAGTTTGGTAATCTTGTCTAGCAAGAGCCGCCCACATCTTACGAAACTTGCTGACACCAAGAATCCCAAGTTGGAAACACATGTTTTGTATTGCACTTTGCCTAACTTGATCTAGTTGCTCATATACTGCATCGAACGAGCTATGAGCAATTCCTGTCTGAACTGCTACTAGGTCTTTATGGAAGAGATAGGACTGTTCAGCGGGTGTTATACGGCCTTGTGTGCTGCGATTCAGTTCTTTGTCTAGGAGGGCGATTGCTTGGGTTTTTGGGATGTTTGGATTGTTACTGATTAGATGACCAACTCCGATTGTGTACTTACCTTCTGTATCGCGATAGATCGTTAGCTTACATCCCTCATCATATCTTAGTTGTTCTTCAATGCTCAAGTTCTTCATTTGTACCTCATTAAATATCTGTATGAAATATTTATGAGGAATACAGTGAATGACTTGGAAAGGACTACCAGAGGGATTTGAACCCAATAAGAAAGAACATGAAGGCTTTGTTTATCGAATAGATAACATCAGTACAGGACAGTACTACATAGGGAAGAAGAGTTTTTGGACAAGACAGAAGGACAGGAAGACAGGGAAGCGAGTTACCAAAGAATCAAACTGGCGTGTTTATCAGAGCAGCAATACAGAGGTTAAGGGATGGGCTACAAGCGATTGTGAGTGTTCAGTACTGTACTTGTGTGGATCGAAGTACGAGCTTGGATACCGTGAGATAGAGAGCCTTGTGCAGGCCCATGCATTGCGGGATCCGAAGTGCCTCAATCAGATGATGGGATCCGCTAGGATAGGGAGGTGCCCCAGTTCGTTCAGGCTGCTATGATGGAGTGACGTTTGAGGCTAAGAGGATCAGGGAATGAAACTCAAATCGGTGTTGTTAGTACTTGTGGCTAGTGGTCAATTTGCGTATGCCGTTCCAAGTGAAGAGGATTTTAGGCTTTGTGTAACGGTTTATGGGAACTGTATCAAACAACAAAAGTCAGGGATTGTTAAATCATCATGCTTGTCGTACGAGTCCGATAATCCAGAAGTGATGAAATATCTAAAACTCCAACAAGACGGATTAACAGATACAGATCCTAATTACACAACAGAATTAGAGTTAGCAGTGACTCAATGTGCAATGCAACATCAGATATTTAAAGGGGTTGAATTACAAGCTTCAATGCCGGACTCTTACTTTAAATCTGGTGTTAATAAGTATAAGTATAAGGTAGTAGATTGAAATATACCTAGAGGATTCGAGGATGAAATCAAGATTAGTACTGTTGTCACTGATTGCTATTGGATCGGTTGCTAATGCCGAGCCCAGCTTAATGGATCTCAAGGTATGTGATTCTGTATATAAGAGTTGTACCAAGCAACAGAGAGCAGGCAAGGTAAAAGCATCGTGCTTGGCATACGAGAAAGAGAATCCTGAAATAATGAAATATATGAAGATGATTGATGATGGACTAATCAAAGTAAAATTGAGCCCAGAATCAACTTCTTGGGAACTGGCCTTGTATGGCTGCAACCATGGGTATGGTATGTTTAAACATGGGGAAGAGATAGCGATTGCCCCAGACAATGCTTTTAAATCAGGCGTGAATGAATATAAGTACACAGTAGAAGAGTGACAAATACTGGAGAGGGTTCGGGGAATGAGTGATTTAGCAATAACAAAGATTGGTAAATATTTGTTAGAGGAAACAGATGTTACCTATTACGAATGGTTTTTCCATTGGGAGGAATGGGAAAGGGTGGTTATAGAAGAAGATACAATCGGTTATCATAAGGACGATTTTATTGGTTTTTTATCAGATGCCAAGACTATTCGTAATCGCTTACATTTAGCAGGATATAACGATAGAACTTTAGAACAAGACTTCAATGCTACTAAGTCTATTTGGATTGATGAACTTCAAGATGATATAAATTATTATGTATCAAGAGCTGAAAGAAGAGGCTTTGATAGCCGCTATACGGCCACTATGCTCGCTGATACTAGAAGAACACTGAATGTCTTCTCTAACGCTACATTTGGGGAGTGGAAAGAGCTATGTAAATTCCATGTCGAAAGAAAATATAAATTAAGCAAGGATATTATAAGAAGTGATCTTTATAAGTATTTTAGTGAAGATGTATCACATGTGATATCTGACAATAATCTCGGCTTTGCAGGTTTAAAATTCCCTTGCACACAAAGAGAATCTTTAGCTCTAATACTATTAGAACTATGTGAAGATAATGACCCTTGTACATTAGATATCACTGGCTTGGTTCGTCGTGGATGGATAACTGATAAAGGAAATATTCGTAAAGGCACCATAGTTTCAATTACTTCAACTAAGTTCTATGATAATTTCTGCTCTTCACTTTTAGAGTTAAGAACGCTTAGTGGTCAAGGGTATAACCAAACTATTCAACGTATGATTTATTCAAATGTTATCACTGTAATGGAAGTTTATCTCTCTGATACAATGAAAACTAATGTAGTAAATAGGGAGGCAACTAAGAGACAGTTCGTTAGAAAAAGTGAAGCTTTGAAAAGAGACAAAAACTTTAGTCTTAATGATATATATGAAGAGATGGAAAAGATTGATGGTAAGATTATCAAGGAAATTGATGAAACATCATTTCATAGTATGAAGGTTGTACCAGCGTTATTTAAGAGTGTACTTGATTGCACATTCCCAGAGGACAAAGTTGGAATACTAAAAAATAAAGTGGATATACGTCATGATATTGTTCACAGAAATGGAAATGATGTGAATGGTACACCTATAGAGATAACTGAAAATGACATTGTAGAATTGATTGATTTGGTTATGTGCGTTATTACTGATATAGATAAACAAGTAGTTGAAAAAATTATTAACTAGTATTAGTTAAAGTTCTAACCCTACTGGATCAGGTAGGGTTAGAACTTTATAACTTCTACAAAAAACCCTGATAGGGGGGTATATCTTCGGCGATCTTCGCCAATATGATACCCAACTTGTTCCACTTTGTACGCAAATCCAATTTTAAAACTTTTTCCCGCCATTGACCTAATCACAGAATCCCCGCAGTAAACGCCCTCAGAAGCCTCAGTACTAACACCAGAACAAAATGCAAATCACCCCACGCCAAAACATACGAACGCACAGAGAGCGTTACAGAGCGTTTGGCGAGGCATTAGAGAACACCAAGAATTACACAATGAAGAAGAAGTGCCTACACAAGACTTGTACGAACATTATCCCATACAAAGATAGATACTGCTCTGAACACACAACTAGAAACCGAACACAACAACCGCTAGAGAAGTTCCCAGAAGAACACAAGTTCTACAACTCCAAAGCTTGGAGAGACTTATCTAAGCGAACCCGCGAGAAGTATCCAATCTGTCAGAAGTGCAATCACAACCTTTCCGCAGTAGTGGATCACATCTACGAAATCCGATACCCCAACGGGATGAAGTACAACTTACATCCTCATAATGTCATGGCTGTGTGTCATGGCTGTCATAACGTAAAGACTAACGAGGTAGCGAAAACCATAAAATTAATTGGAGATAAAATTGAAATTACTAGAAAAACTTTCCTGTACCTCAAGGGGTATGTGGTTAATCATAAACAATTGGATCTCATTGAGAAAATCCAAGATAAGCACGAACAAGAAGAAGAGAGTAGAAGCCAAGGCAGCAGCGAAGATCCAGAAGTATAACAGAAGTGTATTCTTCACTATGTCTGTATCGAAGGACTCAAATCACATTGTTGTACTTGATAATCAAGCTTATCGCCTATTCATTACCGAAGAATCAATAGATTGCCTTGATGGTAAGGGCCATGCAGTACAAGACCAAGAATTACTGATTCGGATACTACGAGAGGTTAAGACCTATGGCGTATTCTAACAGTAAAGCAGAAAAGGCATTGCTCAACAAAGTTTACAAAGCAGGTTCAGCACAAATCCAGAAGATTGAAGATCATCTAGTTGAACTGATTGAGTCTCAAAGAACAATAAACTTCACAGACATGATCCTAGTTAAACAACTAGCTGCCCAACTCTATGTAAACCAAGAATGCCTGCAAGACATTATCACTAATGGTTCAACTATTGAAACCACAAGTAGGGGTGAGCAAGTCATTAAGGAAAATCCGAATAGTCGGAACTTTCAGACTAGTTCAACTCAAATTCAAAAACTATTTAAACAACTGGGGTTAGATCCAATCCCTGTTGATACATCACAACAAGATGAAGATACATCAGTTGATGATGCATTTAAACAAATTGAGAAGTAAGGAAGTTACTGACTCAGTTTCGGCTAAGTAACCCATCTGCATATAAGCACATGCCACCTATAAGGAAAACCATGGGATAGATTACAGGAAGTAATAAGAATGAATAAAAATAATAATAAAAACGAGAGCAAGCAGTACCCAACTAAGTTAGAGGATATGAACTTTAAGACAAAGTTCTATCACCAAGGATGGGAGAGTGCATTTCAGTATGTCTATGATGTTCTAAACGGAATCAGGAATGCCAGTAAATCAGAAAAAGCATTCTGCCAACGATTCATCGATGATCTTCAAAGAGAAGACCTAAAACTAAACCTAACCATATATAACTTTGTGGCGGTGGTTGCAAACAGTCTCAAACATACCAAAGGCCCAATTGGTGGGAAGCCTATCCTTCTAATGCCATGGCAGCACTTTGTCTTACTCAATCTGTTCTGTTGGTACTATAACGAGAATGCCCATGAACAGTTACGAGGGTTGAGACGTTTTACAAAGGCTTTTGTGTTCCTTCCCCGAGGTAATGCCAAGACACAACTAGCGGCTATTGTTTCGATCTGTTCACTGTTACTGACTGAAAACAAGAGTCCCATCGTTACCACCTCGGCAAGTTCAAGAAAACAAGCAACTATCTGTTTCGATGAGATCAAAGGACAAATCAAAAGTAGTACAAAGGCCATTAAATCTAAGTTCAGCATTAGAGCTAATGAAATACTTATAAAACGTGGTGGTGCAATCTTCCCAACTTCATCAGAGGCTGATTCCCTTGATGGCAATAGGGTTGTAACTGCCGTGCTTGATGAAGTACATGCCCATAAGAATCGAGACGTTCACGATGCAATCGCATCCTCTCAGAGTAGTTCTAAAGACCCGATCCTATTCATGATCACCACAGCAGGGACTAACGTTAGAAGTTTCTGTAAAGAGATGTACGACTATAGCAAGGGTTTGCTATTCGGTGAGTTCCAGAATGATCAGTTCCTCTCAATCATCTATGAATCTGACATTGAAGAATACGATTCAACTGATGGCTTTGAACAGGCCAATCCCAGCCTAGGCCACGCCGTATCCCTGCAATCCCTCCGCTCTAAGGCTCAAGAGGCTGGCATGAGCGAGGCGGCCATGAGTGCCTTCTGTGTGAAGCACATTAACCGCTGGTACAGCTACGCAGAGAACGGGCTTATCTCTCAGTCCCTCATTGATGCCGCATTCCAAGGGCCATTCCCGAACGATGTAGAGCTTTCCACAATGAAGGCATACATGGGGTGTGACATAGGGGCCACCAGTGACTTAACCAGCCTTGTGAGCGTGTTCGTTGGCTCAGACGGCACACTCTATGCCAAGTCCAAGAACTTCATCCCAGAGGCCGCCTATGATGCCTTGCCCAGCAACTACACACAGATGTACACGCAAGCAATCAACAGTGGTTCCCTGTTCCTGGCTGGTGAGCTAGTCACTGACCTGGATCAGGTAGCCGATGCCCTTGCTCAGATGAAGGACGCCTTCAAACCCAAAGAGATCGGGATCGATGGGGCAGCGGGAGGGCTCAGGTTCGCCGAGCAGTTCAGGGCTAAGTACCGGAAAGAGCTATCAGCCGTTCCCCAAGGCTTTGGTCTATCCAGTGCGGCAATCACCTTCATTCGCCTGATGGCCGAGGCAAAGATCAAGTTCAGTCCAAATGACACCCTCATGAAGTGGTGTATCGAAAATGCCCGTGTGAGGGAAGGTCAGCAAGGCGACATTGCAGTAATCAAGAGTAGTAATCACAACCTAAAGATCGACGCATGTATTGCACTGCTAATTGCACTATCACTCGTTCCAGTAGTTGAGAAGTCGGTACAGGTCAGAACCTTGTAATCATAAATACAAAAACAAAAGATAATTACAAGGATAATTAATAATGTTTAACAGACCAAGAAAAACTAAGGGATTCTATCCTAGTTCTAGTGGTTCACCATTTCAGTTAGATGTTCCGAACTGGATCCCCAACAATGAGATTCTAAACGAGCCAACTGTTTTGGCATGTTTACGTTTGATATGTGGTTCCATTACCTCAATGCCAGTCACTGCCAAAACTAAAAGCGGAAATTACTACAACCGTTATAGTAAAGACCCAATCCCCCAAGAGTTGAAACTTATACTCATAAAGCCAAATGATAACGAAACCATCATTCAGTTTTTAAGTAATGTTGTGGGTCAGTTAGTACTATATAACGAATGTTTCATTCAAGTACAAAGGGGAGGATTTGGTACTACTGGCACAATCCAAAGTTTTGAATGCATTGAACATGGACAGGTACAACGAGTAAAGGATACATCTGGGAAGTGGAAATACTATGGTACTGATAACTCCAATCACCCCGTAATAGATTCTCAAATTCACTATCTCACCACAACTAGATTTGGATTTGAAACTCTAAGTAATCTAGACAAAGCCCGTGCAGTGATTGAACTAGCGAATAACTCAATCAATCATGCCAAGGAATATTACAGTACTGCTCCCCGAAATAGTGGATGGTTTACATCTGAACAGCAGTTAGATGATGAACAGTACAACCGTCTCAAAGAACAGATCAACAACCAAGCCCAACAAACAGGTTATGGACTGATTGAGGGTGTTACCTACTCCCAAAACTCATATTCATTCAAAGACGCCATGAGTGCAGAAACTCGCAAGCAAACCACAATGGATATTTGTGCGATTATGGGTGTTCATCCTGCATTGCTTGGGTTGGATTGGGCCTCTGGTAGTTCCCTAGATGAAATCCGTTCGGTGTTCCTCAGTACAACAGTGAACCCAATAGTGTTAGCCATTGAAGAGTTCTATAACAATCTTCTTCTAGATAAAGGTATTGAAGTTGATTTAGATGAATCTGGTTTACTCAATGCTTCTTACATCGAGAGAAGTAAATTAGCAATGGAGCAATACAAACTAGGTTTACTCTCCAAGAATGAAGCCCGTGTAGATCTTCCAGAACTAAAAGAGGGTGGCGATCAGTTCGTCGTTGAATCCAACAACCTAACAATGGGATCACTAAATAACAATAATGAATAATAAAAAGAGGTTACATAAAACCCATGAACGCAAAGTTAATGAGGGCTATTAAGTCCTTTGAACTTCAAGATGAAGAACTAGGTAGTTTTACTTGTTATGGCTCAAAGTTTGATGTTGTAGATCAGGCAAATGAAGTTGTGGTTAAAGGGGCATTTACTGAATCTCTAGAACATCACAAAGAACTAGGCACAATGCCGATCTTTCTATGGAACCATGATGATGATGAAATCCTAGGTAAGTGGATTAGTGCCGAAGAAGACGAAGTAGGTTTAAAACTAACTGGTCAATTCAATCTAAACACTGCCGAAGGTAAACGCAGATATGAAGAACTAAAACACGGCGACCTAAACGGATTCAGTATTGGTTACTGGATTGGTCTAGAAGATACCGAAACAATCGATGGTGTTACCTATCTCAAGAAAGTACAGCTTAACGAAGTTTCTCTAGTTCCCTTCCCATGCCTACAAGAAGCCCAAGTTCTAGAAGTTAAATCAGTAAATACCAATGAAGAAGAAGTACAGGTTCAGGAAGAACCTAAGTACAAGCCATTATACAAACGTTCTGATGTTGAGGCTTTTGCAAAGCGTCTAAAACGTATTGCCAATAAAAACAATAAATAAAAATAACTAAACATAATAATAATAAGGAAATTTTTGATTATGTCTAAATCTCTCAAGGCCCTTTTGGCCGCTAAAAAGAATGCCGTTAAAGCTGATGAAGTTGTTCAAGATGAAGTGCTAAACGAAGTTGTAACCGTAGTTGAAGAACTTCAAGCATCTGTTACTGAAAGTTCTGAAATCGTTGAACGTGCTGCCGAAGTTATCGCAGAACTAGAAAGCCGTGTAGCGACTCAAGACGAAGAAATCAAACGTCTAAAAGAAGCTTCCGCAGAAGATGAAGATGAAGTTCAAGCAGAAGCTAAATCTATCACCAAGGTTATCCGTGAAGCCGTTGCAGGTAAGAAAAATGTTCCTCTAATCGTTGAAGGTAAAATTCAAGGTATCAAATCCTCTGATGGTAAAGTAGCTGGTGCAATCATCCCTGAATTCTCCAAGCAGATTGTTGAACGCATTGTAGAAACCTCTACCCTAGTTAGTCTATTTGATGCCATGCCAGTGGGTAATACTGAGTTTTCCTTACCTGTTTCAACTGGTAGCACTGGTGCCCAGCTAGGTACAGCTTACACCATTGGTAATGGTGATATTGCTTGGAACAAAGGTTCTTTCTGTGTTGGTACTGCTAAACCTGTTCTATCTGATAACCAAATTAATGATGCCTTTTTCCCAGTAGTTCCATGGGTTCAGAAACAAATTTCTGATGACTTTGGTACTCTCTTTGCACAGCAAGTAATTGCAGGTAATGGTACTGGTGAAGAAATGGAAGGCTTCCTACACTTCTTCAATAAGACCAAAACAACCGATGTTGCCCGTGGTACTAAGTTCTTTTGTGTTGTTGATCTAAGTGCAGAGGTTGATTATGACCGTTACGCACTAATGGATAAGCTAAATGAAATGGTTCTTGACCTACCAACTAAATTCAAGGCTGGTGCTTCTTGGGTTATGAACCGTAAGAACTATCTAGCTATCGCTACTCTACGCGATGAAAACGGCCAGCCACTAATGCAACGTTCAGCCCAAGACGCTAACGTAATGGCTCTTCATGGTTATCCTGTAGTTCTAGATCTACTACTTCCAGAAGATGCACCAGTACTATTTGGTGACTTCAAAGAGGCATTCGCTCTACTAACTCTAGCTAATTCCCTAACTCTAAAAGTGAACGAATGGCAAATTGACGGACATACTTCTTTCCCTAGCCAATTCCGTGCGGGTGGTGTTGTTAAGTCTAACAAAGCTGTTATCGGTTTAGCTATGCCAACTTCTATCAAGAAGACTAAATAACTAAAAGAAAAAAGAAGTTCAAGCAATAGCAAAGTTCAATAAGAATTAAAATAAAGAAACGTGAACATACTTTTTAGAGCACTACCTTTTTCGGGTGGTGCTCTTTTTTTGTTCATAAATATCCATATACATTAAATAAGGAATTTAACTATATGTATCAGAACAACATTGAATATCGCATATCAAGTCGAGACACATCAAAGGTGGATGACATTATCCCCAATGACCTACTAAGAGAACATCTAGTTCTTGAAGATGATGATGCAACTCTATTGAACATGTACAAGAATGCGGCCATTGATGCAGCAGAGAGGTTTATGAACAGAGCTGTACTTCCAACGTATATTGCCCTTAGTACATACCAAAAAACATTCAGGCTTCCGTATGGTGGAGCTAGTATTGAGTCCGCAACTGATGAAATGGGTAACTCAGTAGATTACCAAATGAATGAAGTGACAAAGATTGTAACTATTACTGGAAACGTAACATTCCCAGTGATCATGATGGTGAATTGTTCGTTTGAACCAATACCACCATCTATTGTTCATGGGCTTTGTATGTACGTGGCTAGTGCTTATCAGAACAGAGAAAGTACAGTTCTGGGGATTAGTGCAACAGAGATATCCCTGAATCATCAAGCAATCTTCCAACAGTACCGTTTACCTAATAGTGCGGGAGGATTGAGATAATGAACACGGGGAACATGAGACACACAATCAAGTTTTATCGAGTTATTAAAACTCAAAATGAAGTGGGTGAGTTCATTGAGTCAAAAGAACTGTTCTTTAATACAAAGGCCGAAGTGCAATTTGAAAAGGTACAGGATTCTGGTTCTAAGTTCGACAAGGCATGGGCGAACCGTCTAGTTATCAAGACTCGCTATAGTACATCACTAACACCCTTGATCGATTCTTGTAGTGGTTATGTGGTGGAGTTTCAGAGTAAGACATACAAAATTATTTCATATGAATCTTGGAACAACCTACAAAAGTTCATCACCTTCTACGTTCAGAAGGATGATTGACGATGGCAAGAGACAGCAAACATATCAAAGGACTGGATAACTTAAACAAACTTCTAGATTCATTGGTAGATCCAAAGTTCAGGGCTAGAGCCTTACGTAATGCAGCAAAGCAGACCCTAGCCCCAGTGAAAGAAGCTGTTCAGGCCGCTGCCCCTGCATTGATCAAAGATGATGTAGTTATAAAGGTTAGTGTGAACACCTCAAAGAAGATCAAAATCCCCAAGAGTGGTTACATCCCAGATAAGAAATACAACGAGCTATATGCGGAAGTCACCTTTGATATGAAGAAGGGGAAGTACGGTACTGAAAGTGCATACGGTATGGCAATGATACTTGAACTAGGCCGCCGCAATCCATTGGCCCGAGCCAGTAAAGAAGGGGAGGGATTCAAGGTCTTTGGAAAGGTAACAGATGAGGTATTCCGATACATAGGAACCACTAAGGGACTGTACTTTGTTGAACGTATCAGACACCAACAAGAACAGGCCATGGAAGAGAACTTTAAGAAGTTCCTACTTCAAGAGGTTGAGAAGGAAATCAAAAAGCAGGATAAGAGGAATAGTAAAAGTGATTATAGAATCAGAACTAATGGGGGTTCTTAAACAATATAAGCAAGGTAGTATCACAGTATATCCATTTGAAGTGCCAGATAGTGATAAAGCCAAAGAGGCAATTGCATTTGAACATCTAAGTTCAAGAGTTGATACACGCTATTACAACAAAGACAAGGAAGTAAGGAATACTCTTTTTCATGTTGTGAGGGTTTGCTCTGTCTATCTAGATCTATGTGATGATAGTGCTTTTGAATCCCTATTAAATAAATACATTGGGGGTTCAGTACTGAACATTAAGATCACGGATACATCAGATCATAAACTACAAAATGGTTTTGAGAGGTTATACAAAGTTGAGATTACCCATGTAGTGAACTTCCAATAAATAAAATAACTATAACAATAAAATAATAATAAGGAAATTTATATGTCTGCAATTCCAGATATTAACATTGGTCTTTATCTCGATTTAGAGATTGACGGTGTGGCTGTGACCGATATTCAAGCTATAACTGGCGGAACCACCACAGCAAGCGTTGTGGAAATTCAACACTACAATCAGCCCGAGAAGCGGAAACTGGTTGCAGGTAAGAGTGTTGATGCCTATGAGATCGTTTGTTCTTATGTTCCTGCATCTGCCTCATACAAAGCTCTAGCTCTACTTGAAAAGAGCCACAAAAAAGTTGTGTGTGAGTTAACCCTTAAAGGTGGTGCTGATACTGCAAGTGGTAGTCAGGTTTTAACTTTCACTGGGTTCATTTCTACAAAGAGTATTTCAACAGAGATTGAAGCTGTTCGTACTGTTACTTATACATTGAATGTTGATGGTGGTATCACCGAGACTGATGGTGTTTAAGTAAGTCAATAATACGTTTAGGCAGTGGGTTAAAACCTGCTGCCTTTTTTGTTTCCATTAAATACTGTATCTAATAATAATAACAAGGATTATACAAATGAACTTTTTGGATAAGTACGGATTGAAACCCCACAAACTAACAATTGAATTGGATGGTGCTGAACATACATTCTATGCAAAACATATCTCATACAATCTTGCATGTGCCCTTAAAACACAGTACCTAGAGGGTATTAGTGAACTTGCAATAATCAAGTATTGCCTTTGTGAAGAAGATGGGGGAATGGTTTTTGATGAAAAGACAGAACTAGCCGAAGTGGGAGATAGGGTTAGTTATGAACTTATCATCCTCATTGCAACAAAGATTGCCGAGATTAGTGGCCCACAGAAGCGAGTCGAAAACATAAAAAAAAAGCAAGAAGACTGATTAATGATCATGATGAAATGTTTCTATTCGATCTCAGTATTGCCCTATCAGTACCAATTCATGAAATCAAGCAATGGCCTATAACTATTGTAGACCAGTACAAGGCATATAATCATTTACGCCATTTCACTAAGAATACAGATCATGAACTAACTGGATTCATCATAGAAATTTTGAGAAATCAGAACATCACTAAAAAGAGTGATTATAAAACGGCAAAACAGATGATGCCTTTCTTAAGTGGTGAGCTTCCAGATTATCTAAACGATCCTAGAATTTTGAAAATGAGAAGACAACTATCAACACCTAATTTACCAAAGCATGTATTAGATAAGTTCTTTGCTGATCTTCTTGAACACATAAAAGATGAAATTGGGAAAGAAGAGAAGGATCAATACTACATTGAAGAACTAATTAAGATTTACCAAGAACATAATAATAATAATAAGGAAGATGAATAATGGCGGGAGTTGATATTGTACTGTCAGCCAATACCTTGAAGTATTTGCAAGACGTTAAGAAAGCACAGAAGGACAGTAATTCTGCTTTCAACAACATAGGGCAGGGTGCCCAAAAGATGGGGCAGGGGGTGGCTGATGGGTTCAGTAATCCCCAGAGTGCGGTACAGGGCTTTCTTTCACGCCTTGGCCCATTGGGTGGTGTTGCTGCTGGGGTGGGGATTGCCCTTGGTGGGATGACTGCCGCAGCATTGGCAGCGGGTAATGCCGTAATGGTGCCTCAGAAGCAGTTAGAGGCCATGGCTAAGACATCCGGCCTCAGTGTTGAGGCCATGAACCAACAGGCAATAGCCGCTAGTACAGTGGGCGTATCGATGGAGCAGCTAGGCGACATCCTCAAGGATGTGAACGACAAGACGGGGGACTTTGTATCAACTGGCGGCGGAGCCCTACAGGACTACTTTGACACCATCAAGGGCAAGATAAACCGTACTGCTGATGACTTCCGGGGTTTAGGTTCCATGGAAGTGCTCAAGATGGTACAGGCAGACCTAGACCAAGTAGGGGCCTCGGCTTCTCAGCAAGTGTTTGTCCTTGAATCCCTTGCATCAGAGGCCAGTAAGTTAGGCCCATTACTTAGAATGAATGAGCAAGAGATCAAGAACATGTTAGACGGTTACGCTGTTCAACGTGCCACTCTTTCACAAGACACCATAAACGACATTCAGAAGACCCAAAACAATATCGATATGCTGCAAAACAACTTCAATGCAGCCCTAGCAAATAGCTTTAGTGGTTTGATATCTCTCAGTTCTGAAATGAGTAAAAGAGTTTCAGATTTGTTCTATGAGGTATCAGAGGGGGCGAAATCAAAGAATGTTGTCAGATCATATGTAAACGATGGAACAGGGGTAAATGCCAAGAATGCGGGAGATATCATTAGCAACGCTGATGCAATCCGACAAGGCATAATCTCAAAAAGTGTCATGGATAATGACCCGTCATTCACGAATCAGTTAAAGGGGTTATGGGAAAACGGTTTTGATGATTATGGCAAGTGGTTACGGGATCAGGGACAGGCGGCAGCGGCAGATGCCTTAGCAAAGTTTGATGCAGACCTAGCCAAGGCCAAGGACTTTAAGAACGCCGAGACTATCAGCTCCAAGAGCACAGGCACAGCAGGAGCAGCCAAGGCCCCTGATACCTCAACCGCAACCGCCTCTATCGCTTCCCTCAAGAGCCTACAGGATCAGCGTACCAGCCTCATGAGGGAGCAGGGACGATTAGAGACGCAGTTACAGAACACTCAGGGAGAGGAATCACGCAAAGCCCTGGAAGGCCAAATAACCAATCAGAAGGCCCTCCTAGAGGCGAACGCCGAGAACATCAAGGCAGTGAATACCAAGATCGCAGGATACAACGCAGAGGCTTACAGCAAGCGTCAGACGGCCTTGTCGAGCCTTGCAGCGACCGAGCAGCAGATAGCCCAGTACGGCTATGAAAAGCAGCTAGAACAGCTCAAGAGCTACTTACAGGAAGGTTCTCTTACTCAATCAGAGTTCAATGAAGCAAAGCTCATTGCTGAAAAACAACTATCAGACAAGTTAGTTGATATCAAAAAGAAAGAACTTGATGAGAAGAGGAAGTTAGCCCAACAGGAATACAATGATCGTGTTTCTCAGATGAACACCCTTAAGGACTTTGCCACTACTCAAGAGGATGTAGCTAATCAAGAGTTGCTAATCAAGAGAGCAGCAATTGAAGAGGCATTTAGGTTAGATCAAGAGAAGGGTGAGTACAGTATTCTTACTGAACAGGATAAGAATAATAAACTTGCAGAGATTGATCGAGAATATGAACTTCAACGGATAGAGCGTCAAAATGAACATATGGCCTCAAGAGAAGAAGCCCAAGTTCTCTACTATGAGCAAGAAAAGGCATTACTTGAGGAACAGCGTGAAAATGGTCTGATTTCCCAAGATGAATACAATGCTCAGACTTTAGACAATGATAAAAACCTAACCAATGCTAAAAAGGACTTGGCATTAACTCAACTACAAACACTATCTAATCTTTTTGCGGGAAGTGCTCAACTAGCTGAACAAGGTTCTAAGCAACAGAAAGTATTATTTGCCATGGAAAAGGCAAGTACTATTGCTTCCCTTGGTATTGAGATGTGGGAGAAGTGGGGTAAGGCTGAAAACTGGGGCGAGAAGGCAATGGTTATTGCTCAGTACGGCGGTGCGATTGCATCTGCTGGGGCGGTTACACTTGGTCAGTTCCACAGTGGTACAGATGAAGTATCAGAGACTGGTTCTTACATTTTGAAATCCGGCGAGCGAGTGATCCAACCCGAGGCGAACAAGGATCTAACTTCATACCTTGAGAACAAGAAAGGTTCAGGTGATATCACAGTAAACTCTGATTTTATATATAACAATAATGGTGGTGGTGCTTCTGACGAAAATGCTGAAAGTGAATATTATAAACATAGGGATGTAATTTTGAAGGCGATCAACCTAGCCAAGCGTGAGCAAGGTTTCTGATGTGCTTTTTCTTATCAGTGTTTTGAGGTAGTATCCAATCAGGACACAACTAATTCATGGTGCTGATATGATGGATGAAGATAACGATAAAGAGTTCTTTAGGTACAAATATGTTCCATTTGGTGCAGATAAATTAAGTCTTAATATTATTTCTCAAGGTTCTATTAAGTTAACTTGTCCATTAGATTTTAATGATCCTTTTGACTGCCAGCCTTTGGTATCTACTGAACTTTTACATGAAACCGGAGGATTCAATAAGGCTAACGCATTATTGTTAGACAAAAAATTGGAGCATTCTGAATATGTATTGCAAAGAGATAAAATGCTGAGTGACCTGAAACTTAGGATACATTCAGGTGAATATATAACAGCCTTACTTAAATGTATCGGTGTTTTAAGTTTAAGTCGTCAGTACGACAATGCTCTTATGTGGTCACATTATGCAGATTATCACAAAGGGTTTGTAGTTGGGTTTAGATACTCGAAACCTGAAGACTTACAAGAAAATGTGGAAGATACGAGGGTTGAGCAGATCATCCCATATATTGTTAATTACTCTAAGAATAAGCCAGTATATACATTATCTTCTAAAGCTTTTGATATGTCTATTCTCCTAACTAAAGATGCTGTTTGGGGTTATGAAAATGAAGAAAGGACTTTTACTTGGGGTGAGATGCCAGGGATTCATAAATATGACCGAGCTAAAAGACTTCATTGTGTGATTGCTGGAGCTAAAATTTCAAAGGATGATTTAGGTTTGTTAAGAAATGCTGTTCAACAGGCATCAAAAGAACTAGGTAGAAAGATCAAGTTTAAGCAGGCTAGATTATCAGAGAAAACATATGACTTGGAATTTGTAGATATAGAGTATAAATATAAAAAATAATAATAGTAAAGGAATATTATAATGATACAACGAGGGAAGTTAGACATAGAGATCTATCGCGGGGATAGTCAAGTACTAGAGTTCTATTATCTAAACATAGACAATCAAACAGGTGTAGAGAGCATTTACGACCTATCAACTGTCAATGTAAAAGCACAAGTTAGATACAATGCAGATTCAGATATTTGGCTGGATCTTGCACCGCAAATCGTGGATGCAAGTAAGGGACTCATAAGAATAGTTATTACTTCAAGCATGAGTGCTAATGCTGTGCCACCATCACAACCCAATGCACCAGTACAGGGGGTGTGGGATTTGCAGTTTGTCGATAAAACAAACAGTTCTATCTGCTTCACATCACTGATGGGGAGCTTTACCGTTCACCGTGACATTACTAGGTGATAGAACGTGAGAGTCAGAGCGTTAGAGATAACAAATCATAAGAACAAGAAGGGGGCCTATGATGGCCCCCTTCTTTTTACGTTCTGACTCTAGCGTGTGTTCAGTATTTGTACTGATTAGGCTTTTGCTACTACCAGATGACCGAACTCTTTACGCAGTTGATCGTCAGTCAGGTTTGCAAATTCTTCACGGCCAAGTGTTTTCATAACCATTTTCGGCTGATGACCTTCTGGCGGGTTTACACGGGCGTCAGGCCGTTCAACTTTGTGGCCCTTGACCAGATTCCAGAAGGCGATTACCTCAGCAGTGTTGCCCGTATTCTCGCTTACACGACCACTGTCTATGATCTCACCGATCTTGATCTCACCTTCGGCAGTGATGTACTTGAAGGGGATCATTGTTTTAGTGCTGCCTGTTGCTTTGGATTTCCCATCACGCTCGATCACTACCTGAACATTCAGACCAAGATCGGCGGCTGTCAGTTGTTGTTCCGGGTAGATCTCATTATGCTTTGCAATTTTAGTCTTAATCTCTGCGATGGAGTCGAGACGTTTAACGTCATCCACCGTCTTTTGAGCAACCATCAGCTTCTCAAGCATTGCCCGGCGTTCTTCATCGTTTGTGATGGCCTTCTGCTGTTTACCACTGAAGAAGGACTCTACAAAATCAATGGCGGCTTTGGTATCTGTGCGAAGAGTTTCAATACTGGGGTTCACGTTCGGGATGGTGCTCATGATTCGTATCCTTGTCAGTGCAGGTAGTTGAAGTTGTCTTACGAAACCCACAGTAACTACTACTAAAAGAATGATCAAGTACTATCTACAAACATATGTACTTTTCTAAGATATCTCTCAAACCTTGTTCTTTTTACTAGGTATCTGAACCCTATAGATACTCTCTGAACCTTATTGTTTTTGAAAGTATTCACTAGAGTAAATATTCTAAAGTAAAGTAATTCATCGTTTGATCCACAGTTTTCCGGCTGGCATCATACGTACATAGAGAGAAGGGCAGCAGGGACAAGGCGGGGCAGGGGTTGCACTCGTTCTACCTGGACAAGCCAATCATTAGCAAATCTAATCCTAACCATTAAAATATTTCATTAAAAAATGCCCTCATTTGAGCATTTTTACGATTGCAATTTACTAAATACAAATAGTAGAAAAATGAAACAATCAATGATTGTGTTCTATAATAAATATAAAGAATCCTCCAAAAAGATAGAGAGTAATTATCAGGTTTGTGACATTTCCTGTTTTCCTTCCACTCTCATAAAACTAGATTAGTTTTATACCCCTCGCAATGAGGGGGAATTTTCACTTTAAAAAATGGGGGATTTGGTGCACATAAAAGGAGGCATATAAATTGTCAAAGAAAGCAATCAAGGAAGAACGTGTAAACGTTCGAATCACAGTAAATCAGTTAGCATACCTTGAGAAACAAGTTGAACAAGGCAAAGCAAAGAATCTCAGTGATGCAGTTCAGCAACTCATAAACAAAGCAATGATTGGTCTGTAATCACTAAGCAGCAGACATAAAAAAGGGAAGTGCTGAAACACTACCCCAATGTATACAAATTTCTATAAATCTAAAAACAACATAGTATTTATAGTTTTTGTTGTTATCCTAAAAAAATCATAAACAAGAGGTAATGAAGAAGGGTGCAGGACGCACACCTAGAGTTACAAGAAGTAAGGAAACTATAATAATGAAAGACAATAATAATAAAAGTGTATGGGAACGGTTTGTAAGTCTAATCACTAGTAATGAACATAGTGTTATTGATAAAGTTAATGTGTACGGGGCATTGGCTGATAAAGTAAAATTCGAAAAAGGTTCTATTTTATCAATCATCATCACAGATGTTTCTTATGATAGAATTGTGAGCGACTTTAGTTCATATGAGTTCATCATATCATTCAATAAATTCATTGATGATACTTATGTGGTGTACATGCCATTAGATGAAAATACCAATACACTTGTTAAACTACAGGAACAATTCAAATACATAGATTGTGGTTCACTAAATCAAACAGAATTCTATTTTATCAGTTCAGAACATCAGCCAGTTATAAACAACAATGTAGTGTTTCATAATAAGGGTAATGTTCTAAGTAAAGAACATGATGTGTGTGGTATCTATGATGAAGTAATAGTTCTTGGACATAATGAGTATATCTCCGACATTGCACATAAGATTGATTTCAGTGCTGGTAAGATCTTATTTGTTGCAGATGTGGGAACAGGTAAGTCAGTTTTTTTCAGTAATCAAAAAGATGTGAAGTTCATTGCCCCTCTAACTGCAATCAAGGAAAGCATCATAGAGGGTAATGAGAGTGTTCTAAGTGGTGCATCTAACGTAAGCACATGGAACGCCATTGATAGCTTAGGAGATATGAACGAGCAGGACAAAGCCAATGTGACCCTCGTTATTGATGAATGCCATGGCCTAGTTATGGATGGATACAAGCAGAATGTGATCAACAGAGTATACAGCCAGCTAGATGAATTCAAATCTGTTGTGTTTATGTCGGGAACTGTTGAGCCATCTTACTTTAGTAATGTTGAGTTTGATCGTGTGTATCGCATCATCAAACCAAGCATTGCAAAGAAGACAGTTCACACTACCTATACTAAGAATATCAAAGCCTCAGTTGTTGATCATCTTCGGGTATCTCCCAACAAGGCAATTGTTCTGATGGATAACAAGGCAGCACTAAAAGCCATTGCTAGTAAGTTAGAGCAGGCTAAAAAGAAGTGCCTAATCATCACCTCAGACAACAAGACAGAGAAGCACATTCAGGACTTTTTCAAGTCCGGCATGATGGGCAATTATGATGTGATTCTTGGCACCTCATGCATTGTTGAGGGGCTATCTATCGAAGATGAACTTGATTGTGCAGATGTTGTAATCGGCGGTCATATCACCCCTGAACGTATGGAACAGTTTACTAACCGATTCCGTAAGGTATCCAAAGAGAAGAATGTTCATTACTTCATTAACTACTCAGAGTGTGAAAACGTCCCAGAGTTCAACGTACAGGATGTTGTTGCAGATTGCATAATGCAAGCTGGATATCTAAACACGATCTACAACTCATTCACCTCAGAAGTGAAGAAGATTGACTTGGTAAAGCGATATCGCCGTGATGCAAACACAGATAGTGTTTACTTCCACGATGGGGCATTCCATGTGAGTTATACAGGTGTTGATCTACTTGCTGCCGCGAACCGTGAACAGTGGTACAGAAGTAGTTTCTTGATGTTTGAGAAAAAACTAAAGGACTATGGTTTTGATGTGAAGATGCCTAAATCCATAGATGGTGATTCAGAACTTGAGAGTGATATCAAAGCAGAAGTTGATGCAGTGAACAAGGTAGAAGGCGACAAAAGGAAAAGCACACTTGATGATGTGATCAGTGATATCAAAGAGGGTGTATACAATGAATCTCATGAAGATGAACTATATGAAATCACAATAGAGTCAATCAGTAAACTATCTAAGAGAGGTTTAGATGATTCAAACATTGAGAGATTAGTTGAACTATACAAAGAAGATGATGAGATTTTCCGCAAGGCACATACTGATGCAGAGAATCATACAGCAGTAGATTCATTCCCTAAGTTCATCAAGAGTAATCTAGTAGTTGATAGCAATAACATGGCTACCTCAGATGAGGTGAAGCGTGTTGCTGAACTAGTTGTGAATAAGGTTCTAAACGAGTATTTCAGTGGTGATGTGTCACTAATGGTTAGATCTCGTTCTTGGAAGTCTGATGTTGAACTTGGTGAAAATGGGGGAGTAGTGATCAAGAACACCCGTGAGACTCGGGTTCTGCGTCGTTATATCACAGTTGGTAATGCAAAGCGGATTCGAATAAATGGTGTTCGAGTTAGCTGTGTTGAGATTGAATCATTCTCTCTTACTGGCCTTCAGTTCAATGATAAATCTGGAACAGTTATCTCTAACTTGAAGCACATCAGGAAGGGGGAAGCTCAAGTTGTGGACGTACTGGGATTCATCAAGTCCCTACGATGACCACAGACGGGACAGCTTGGCTGTCCCTACACCCTAGTAAGATATAATAATAATAATAGGAGTGTAGGGACAACTGTTTAAGTTGTTGTACAAAATAATGATCTTAGTAGTAAGGACAACTGCATGAAGTTGTTGTACTGCATAAGAAAAAAAATTCCCTTTGCCGATGCACGGCGGCGAGGAACAGGGGTAAACAACAAATCATCTATGTTAATGCCTTCTACGTGATTGCTCATCATAATATCGCCACCAATGAGCTGTCGGTGAAGATGGATTTAACGGATCATCAAATGGAACACGACGATCATCTTCTTTTACTTTATCGTATTCATTCATCTTGAAATCATTCTCAATGTTTTCACTAGTACTAGAAATGGAAGGATTATCAACAGTAATCCCATTCTCTAGATACTGTGCTTTCAAGGTGCTTGATACTTTCGCAAATGAACCGATGAGGAACAAGATACCTACACCTAAAAAGAAAACTGAATAGAAACCCAAAAGCATTACAGCGATAGATCCGCAGTAGTACTTACATGCTCTATCACTAGTGAAGCCGTAGTGCTGGTCAATCTCGCTTTTACTTTTCATGGCAGTTCCCCAAGACAGTATTGGCCTGATGATATCAGAAACTGGCTAATGTGATAAATCAAAAAATAATTCTCAAAAACACCCTTCATTTGGGCCCATTTAGAGAACCTAAACACTAAATACATATGTAAAGAACAATCCTTGTTCTTTTTTCAAAAACCTCAATTAGGAAACCCTAGCTAAACAAGAACCAGCTACAACATACAAGGATGTATAACTATGAAAGCTACAATCGTAATCAACGGAATGGAAACCCATTACTGCATCGACAAAAACACCCAAGAAGTTCAGAACATCAAAACGGGATTAACCCTAAAGCAGAACTACACCAACAACGGGTATCTAAAGGTAACACTGATGCTACCCAACAAAGAACAATACACAATCACCGTTCACCGCTTGATGGCTCTTACCTTCATCCCTAAACCTGATGATAGTAATAACTACATTGTGGATCATAAGAACGGGATTAAAACTAATAACTCATTTGAGAATTTGCAATGGCTGACGCAGAGCCAGAATTGTCAGAAAGCAAACAGACCATCTTCATACAACCGCTTAGATTGTGCATTGAAGGACAAGTTAAACGAGCTGTATCAATCAGGGACTAAGGGAAAAGAACTATCAGAGCAGTACGGAATCCCCCTCAGTACTATCTACACAATTTGTAATCGAAAGAAGTATAAGTAATTAACTATAAGGAAAATATAAAATGTCAAAACTACTAATTACAATCACGGCAGCACTTTTCATTGCTGGTTGTACCCCAGAACAGAAACAAGATCCATACCATCCATATGAGTGTTTTAACCTTGAACAACCTGAATCAGAATGGCGTTGTACATACCAAGGCAAACCCATCAGTGAAGGTGAACAGCACACGATGAACCTGAACATCAAGAACGGCAAGAAGGTAAAGCAAAATGGATAATGGAATTCACGTATTGTTCGAAACTCTAAATGGAGAGAAGCACTTAATTAAATTTGATACATCAAGCGATGTTGAGTACACCGCAGACGAACCAGCTTACATAGATTTCATCAGGATCATAGATGGGGATTGGACGATTACCCATGATAGTCATCAGACCATCCTAGATTACAAAGATACTGCACTAAGAGTGCATTGGATGAATGATGAACCTGAATATATAGTGGTTAAAGAGAGTGCCAACATTGATGATGTGGGAGAGTTCAACGGTTCTATCATGACTCTCCTAAATGAGTATCAGATACCTTTGAAGCAACGGGATTGGGTAGGGTATAGCACTACCTTACTACGGGTTAAGATGCGGCTAGAGCCCTGTAAGATGAAACCTTGAAGCTAACAATACTCGTAAACATAAGGCCCCACTAAGGGGCCTTTTTTATTGTTTTTTCATTAACATCTAGAGTAAGAGATACAGGATCTGATGTTTAAAGATAAATGATATTAATGATAGGGATGCAATCAGATAGGGTAATGATATGTCTAGATACTCAGGTTGTCTTAAAACTGCATTCTTCTGGTGTTCAAACTCTAACTTTAATAATTGGAATAGATCTTTTATAGTCCAGTTTTCATTGAATTCATTCAGACTTATATCTTCTATTGTGTATTCATATCCTTCATTTGATTCACATATTATCCCTCTTTTCAAGATACCATTTATTTTATATTTCGGTTCAACTTTGTATCTATTGAATGAGTTTCCATCAATCTTTTTCGAACAAGAGTATTCCTTTAGTTTGCTAAGTAAACCATGCGGTACAAGATCATCTGTTTCTTCATTAACGTAATAAACAAATACTCTTCTATCTTTCACTAAAGCATTTGCCCAAACATCATATAGATAAGAGTGATACTTGAAGGCAAACGAGTAGTACCTAATCATTAGAACAAGCACACCAACGAAAACTAACCATCCAAATGCGGCTGAATTTGAAAAGTCGATTTTGAAAATGAACGTGTTAGCTTCTTTCAATTGTGCATCTGATAGGCTCATAGCCATAAGCAAAACACTAATTGCAATCAATTGTTTTCTTTTGGACTGAAACTCACTGTCATTTTTCATTTTATCTGTTAGTGATTCTTCTTGTTCTAGTAATTCATTATTTGCCATCCTGCATCCCCTGCCGACTATAGCCATGGGTGTATCCAGACCTTGTGTTTTACGCATCTTATGCATAGAGAATCACACACAAACAGAATATTAAATGCATACTCTTGATAAAATGTCAAATTCCTAGTTGCCATATGGGCTTTATCATCTGATTCATAAATATCTTATTGTAAATCAATATGTTATGATGTTATTCGACGGTGAATAAATATCTTTACTTGCATGTTTTTTAGGGCTAGGGTGTTTATATGAAATAAGAAAAGAGGAATGATGTTTTTGCCTATCTAATACACAACATAGATTTACCTCTAATTAAGTAGAGGAGATTGCCTAACATGGAAAGCCAAACCATTCATCGCTCTTTCACTAGCAGCAAAGAAAGTGTAGAGAGTGTTTTCCCTATTGGGTATGACTCTCGACGTCATCGCCGCTTTATCTTGGCGGGAGGCGGATACACTGTAATGTGTGAATACAATGGGCATCTACTTGACTATATCAGGCCGATGGTTCAAGTGATAGTAAGAGATATATCTGTTGGTGGTGCGGGTCTTTTGAGCAAAAAAGATATACCAGCAGGCCGCCATTTACTTATTCCATCACCTCATTCATCAACTCTGATGAAGGCGAGAGTTGTGCATTGTGTCAACGATCCGCTATTTCCCAATCTTTTCAGAATTGGAGTTAAGTGGTGTCAATACCCGTCATCACATCTTTTCTATGAATGGGAGACATACATCCCTAAGCAGGAAAAGAACCATTTTCATGATCAGCATAGTCAACTAGTTGCCGCACATCTGTAGGAGGTGAGTGCCATGATAATCAATAGCTACCTAAAAGATGGATTGTGGCAGTATGAATCTATGGAATTCATAATCCTTATTCAGGAGTTTCGTCATAGAGATGGCTATAATTGTGGTTGTGAAGTCTTTTTCCACCCACGCTATATTGAGCCTGAAATATTTTATAGCACGGTTTCTCGCGACTTCCTTATCTCACTAACAAAGATGCAGATTAACGTTTGTAGAGAGATAAGTAAATCAACTGGTCTAAGGTTATTCTTCAACATAGAGCCAGATGCTATATGTGAATGTTATGATGATATCATGAAAACGACAAACGCAGAGTGTGATATTATTTTTGAAGTTACTGAACGTACATGTTCAAATAGCAATGAAACTCTCCAGGCGATCAAATCACTTCATGAAAATGGCGTGGTATTCTGTGTAGATGACTTTAGTATAAACTATGAAGGGGTTGCAACGAAATCACTTATTGATGATTGTTTTGAGTTTGTAAAGTTAGTTGCACCAAAGGATTTTACTAACTCAAAACTGTGGAATGATCTATTTCATCTGATTAAATTGGCAAAGGCATGGAATAAATTAGTTATTGTTGAGAATGTAGCAACTAGGTTCATGCACCGCTTGTTAGAGAACAAGTCCAATGCTGATGCATTTCAAGGTTATTATATTCATCGCCCGCAAATTATTAGCAACTATAGGCAACACCTTATTTTACCAAAACAATTGATGCATCTTCAAATGCACGCATCACATTAATTTTCATGTAAGCTCTAAAGCAAGCCCGATTTATCATTGCTGACTTAGAAAGGCTCCCAACTGGGAGCCTTTCTGTTTTGGTAAATACCTCATACAACAATAATGATTATGAAGGTATTAATAAATGCAAACAATCAGCGTCAATGAATGGCTGATCTCTGATGTTGAGATCCAGCATGACACAGCCGTTTTTTATTCAGAGAGTATCAATTTCAAAGGAAACGCAATGGGCACCGGACTTCACAGAATATTAGTGAAATTTACAATAACAACCGAAACAGCAGAAGATACCAAAAAACTAAATGCCTTGCTGCTAAACATCAGAGGGCAGCTACAACCTTTTGAGTTAGACCTAGGTTCAGTCGATGGATGGTTCAATCCCCTAACCACACCCAATACAGCCAATGTACTAAACACCGCTCAGGTACTACAAGGGGCCACAACAATGACCCTAAACAATACCACTATCCCAGAGGGTTCATACTTCCAATTTCCGAACGACACAAAGTTATATGTCATCACAGCTAAATCAGGTAGTAACTACAACTTCTTTCCCGCAGCACGTTTCACAACTGCCGCAACATCAAGAATCAATTTTAGCAATCCCCGATTACGTTTAAGACTCGATAGTATCTCTTTCAGTATGAAGATGGGACGAGCTGAATCAATCACACTATCGGCCAAAGAGGTACTATAAGAATGAATATTGCATCAATAGTTTCAATAGACTTACGAAACATCCCAGAAGTAAATCAGGTAGTAAGATGGACTACTGCCGGATCAGATCTAAAAGATAGTAATGGCGATTTATATCTTTCATATGGATCACTCCTTGCCATCGACAAAGTTACCACAGATAACACCATCAAGGGTAAACCTCTAACTTTGACACTCACAGGTCTGGATACATCAGTACTTAATCTAATGCAATCCATAAGTATCAATCGGGTAAGGGTAACAATCCAACGAGTATTCTTTGATGATTCCTCAAACAACATTCTTTCCAAAGAGGTGTACTTCCGTGGGTGGGGAACAGCTCCCGAACAACAAGTTAATTACAGTGCTAAGACGCCATATGTATCGTTACAGATGGAATGCTATTCGATTTTTGATCTAGACAAGAAACCGTCCCTTATGCGGGCCAATCAACAAACTCACCAGTTCTATAACCCAACAGATGAGTTTTTCAAATATGCAAATGTGGATATGAAAGATGATGCAATGTGGAAAAAGCAATAATGGATATAGATGTACTAATTAACAAATACAGGGGCCAGGAACGCATTCCTAGCAAGCTATGCTGCTTCACCCTGCTTCTTGAATGGGTAGATACCACAGACTCACAGAACGCCTTAGAACTTATCTCAGGACGTTTCAAGACGGTTCGCGGAGCTAAGAGAGTTCTACCTGAACTTCTACAACACAAAGACCTAGATAGCCTCATGACTGCCAATGGTGTTGAACCAATAGATCCCAACTTCATCCAAGATGGGGATCTTTTGGTTGTTGATGGCTACCACAACTTGATCTTTCATGGGGCTTATCTCTTCGGTGTTGTTGATGGTGGTGTTTTTGATTACATGGATTTCAGTTCAGTACTCAGTGCCAACAAGGATCTAAAGGCATACCGGAAGTTAAAATAATTAAAGAACAATAATAATAAGAATAAGGAAATTTTTAATGGGCTTAGAAATTAGCACCATCGCGGCCATTGTTTCGGCTGCTATCAGTACCGTATCCCTCGCTATATCACTTACAGCAAAACAACCATCAATGGATCAGCAAGATTATGGTGTTGGGATCGATAGGAGAGGGCAGGATAACCCAATCTTGATCCCTATGGGAAACTGTCTATTACCTTGTGCTCAGGTTTACAATAACGTCAATAACTACAACACAAACTACTTAACACAAATTTTCTGTATTGGTCTAGGTGAAGTTAAGTCAATCAATCAAATATTCATTAATGGTGTTCCATACTTCAACAACACCCTCCCGCAAACTATTGGATGGCACAGCAACAGAACTAGTGCAAACTTCCCAAACGTATCAGTAGGACTAAAGAAGGGTCTTGCAACTGAATCAGTAATGTTCACTCAGATAATTCAAAACTCAGATGGGGAGGTATCAGCAGCCTTTAGAGGTGATGGTATTGCATCATTGACATTACTTGCTGAACGTTGGGTTTCAACAGGTGGTGATAATGAGATCAGATTTATCAACCCAAAGAACAAAATTGAGGCATTAGTTTCAGGTATTGCAACAATTGACCCCAGAACTGATTCAAATTGCTTAGGTCGTGATGATAAATCAAAACGTGTCTGGGGAAGTAGTTATACGAATCCAGCATGTTGTATTTTGACATATCTTCTCGATCCTTACTTCGGCATGGGCCTTCAAGTTGAAGATGTAGATATAACTAGCTTCATCCTCTTAGCTAATTACTGCGATAACAAACAACTTACGTTTAATGGATTCGTTAACCAAGATAGTACATTCGGAGAAATCCTAAAGGACTTTGCAGCAAGTTTTGATGGCGATATATATCTAGAATCAGGACTAATCAAAGTTCGCCCCATCGATGTTACTGCATCACTAGTACATCTCAATGAAACAAATATGCATTCTGAAATCCGTTCTCTTGGGAGAGGTGATAAGGATCCCGTAAACACGATCATTGTTGAGTACCTTAACAAAGATTCTAACTACTCCCAAGACAAGTACGTAATCCCCAAAAATCGCAATTTAGTTTCTGACGGATACATTAAGGAACAGACTTTGAAGTTACCCTTCTTAGTCGATGGTTCAGCAGGGGATTATGCAAAAGTAAAATGGTTCGCCAATCGGGCATACAAGAGGGCCCAGCTACAGAAGGAGTCAATCGGTTTTAAAATTGACAACACAGTAACAAAACTAAAACTTGGTGATGTGGTTGAGATCAGTAATGCTATGTCCCACATGGATCATAAGAAATTCAGAGTTGTTTCCATCAAAAGTTCCATGGATGAGAAGATGCTGATTTCTGATATTGAGGCAGTTGAATACATCCCAGAAGTATTTGATACCTCAGATTATCAAAGTGGTGGAAACTCTGGTTCACTTCCAGATCCATCATTGATAATCAATCCACCCAATAACTTAGTGTTCACCCAGAATACTGGAACAGTACAAGGGCATGGTGTTCTTTCTTGGAGTTCTCAGTACAAAGGCGAGCAACGAAATGAAGTTCAGTACAGGAAGACAGGATCCACTACATGGGTTACTTATCAAACTGTTTCCGCTGAAAGTGTGACAATCACTAATCTCCAATCTGGTACGAACTATGATTTTCGGGTTCGCACAATGGCCGCTGTTGGATACTCTCGTTGGACAGAACTACTAAACCAACGTATCGCAAAGGTTCTTTCATTACCTGCTGTTACTGGCCTAACTGGGGACTTCACCGGAAAAGATGCAGTGATCAAATGGAATGCAGTGAAGGGAGCTATCCCAAATCTTGGTAATCCAGTTGCGGGGTATTCAGATCTATCAGAGGTTGTTTCGTATTACCAAGTTCAGATTGCACATAACACAGTAGGGAACATAAAGAGCACTCACATTTGTACTGATCCCAGTTTTACATACTCTCTTGAGCAGAACAGAAAAGACGGACTATCACGTAATGTGTGGGTCATTGTGACGCCTGTGAGCATCTGGGCAGACGCTGGGGCCACGGCACAGGTGAACCTATACAACGAACCAATGACACAGCCTGCAAGTGTACAGGCACGTTCTGTACTGATTAATCTAACCATTGAGTGGTTGAATCCATCTGAAACTGTTAAGGACTACGAGAGCACCGACATTTGGGTTACTCAAAGTAAGACAATCCCCCCAACAAGTGCAGAGTATGTCTCAAGTTCTAATGTTGGATGGTGGACTTCTGTACTTGGCGGCAAGGCACCTAAAAGCGGTTACGCATGGATCGCCCATCGTGACGTATATGGACACCCAAGTTCAGGGCCAGTGTATTCAGTACCTGTGTTTTACTCTGAAACCTCAATAGATGATCTTCTTACTGATAGTGAGTTTGAGGCAAATGTTGAAAGTATTGAAAACAACCTTACTCAAGCACAAGCAGATATCACCAAAGCAAAAACAGACATCACCAAAGCACAGTCTGATATCCTCGCGAATGCATCTGAAATCAACACAGTAAAAACTACTGTTTCAACACAAGGGGCACAGATCACAAGTATCCAAACGGTTGCAAACTCCAATACAGGTAAAATTGCAAGTTTAGAAACTGAACTTAGTGCAACTGAAACAGACCTAAATGCCAAGATAACCACTAACAAGAATGCTATCACGACAACTAACCAAGCAATGACAAGTATGGATACTCGCCTTACTGCTGCTGTTGGAAGTAACACAAGTGCTATCCAACAGCAAGGCATTGCTATTTCGAACCTTGATAGTTCCTTGAGTTTGTATAAGCAAGAGAACACCGCAGAGGTTAACGGGGTTAAGAGTTCTGTAACTACCCTAAGCCAAGCTCAAGCAACAACAGATGGGAAGGTAAACAGCCTCTATACATTGAAGGTGGACGCAAACGGTAAAGTGGCAGGTATGAGTCTGGGGGCAACTTCTCAAGGTAGTACCGTGGACTTCCTAGCTGATACTTTCCGCATTGCCTCAAGTGCTGGAACACAGAGCGTCTTCGAAGTTAGAAACGGTAAGACAATGATCAAGTCATTACTTGTGGGTGATATCGTTGCATCACAGATTTCTTCCGCTGCAATCAACGGTAATCACATAGCCGCGAACAGTATCATTCAAGCAGGTTCAGGTGCCACCAGTGCGACACTGAACGGAACCGATCAGAACTGGCGAATCTATGCGGGATCAACCACTCCAGGTTCCGCACCATTCAGGGTTAGCACTACAGGGGCTCTTGTTGCGACGAATGCCACAATCACAGGGGCAATCACCGCAACGTCTGGCAGCTTCTCAGGAGCGATTACAGCCAGTTCTGGGGCTATCTCTGGTCGTCTGACAATGAACGGTGGATTCATTGATGGTCGTTCCGGGCAAGACAGTATCAGCCTTGGTAGTGGTGCTTTCAGGGTGGACAATAACGGCAATCTATATGCGTCGAATGGAACCTTTGGTGGGACTATCTACGCAGATAAGATCTCAGGGGACATCACAAACGCAGGTCTATTCACTTTCCCCGCCACATCACAGATTGTTCAATCAACAGTTTTGCATGATGTGTTCAGGATGACTTTGCCCGCTGTTAGCTGGGAGCGTTACATGCTGATTTCACAGATACCTCTCTCATGGCGATCACTAGAGAACGGCGGACGGTTCAACATGTACCTCCGAGACAGTACAGGACGTAATACAAACATCTTCGGTGAGAACAAGCCTTTGGGGGCGATTGATGGCTATCCGTCATTAGATAACTTCTCGATCCGCATTCCCGCTAATGCAACTTGGGTTGCCTTGTCGATACAGGGTGACAGGCGTCAATCTGTTGGTTATGGACAATCCCCAATAGAAACAAACTGGCAGGTGTTCAAAGCCGGATCTGGCGGGATCTCAATCTCAGCAGGATAAAATAACTAAGGCCCCATATGGGGCCTTTTTATTGTTCTATTTTCACCACTTCTTTAACGGCTGATTCGAATGTTTCAAGCCAGATATCAAAAGCAATTTTATCTTCTTCTTTTAGCTCTTTTCCTGTAAGTTCAACCTTACCTGTCTTCACATCAATACTGCCTGCATCGAAATGGAATACTAGATCGTCAGTCATATAGGTCTTGCTTATGGTGTTGTTTTTCTTTATATCATATATAAAAAGATGGCTTATAGTATCTGTGTAATATTTTATGAAAGATATAACTAGGTTTTCATTTCTTGTTATATCAATGCTTCTTATTACTTTTCTTAATGCAACATTCGTATCTTGCCTTAGTTTCACGTTGCCTTGATCATGAACTAGTTCTAGATTTGGTTCGAACTCAACGTGAGATATTTCCTTTGTCATAAGACCATTAAGATCCGTAACAAGGCTTTTCAGAATCTCTTTGTTCTTTTTTATTTTTCTTATTATTCTCAATTCTAAGTTATCATCATCTAAACCAATAAGCTCGTTGTTAAATGCTTTTATGCTCTGCTCGACTTCAATAATTTTTTGGCGTTGTTCATCAATAGAGTTAGCATTGTTACTTTTACTACCATTGTAGATAGTATCCCAGTTTATTTCTTTTAGGTTCTTCAACAATAACCGTTCAAAACTATAATAATTTGTCCCGACATTTGAACATGTCTTTTCTGACCTACGACCAAGGCATGTATAGAATTGATTCCCATGTCCATTCTTACAAACTATCATTTGATTTCCACATACCCCACACTTACTTAAACCGTTAAATAAGTTTCGCATGTTCTTTGTTGTTTTGGGGTTTTTACTTCCATGTTTTGAACTGTTGATTTTGGACTGCACCCTGCTAAACAATTCCATGGGGACAACAACAGGGAATGCATTATCTATGTATACGAGCTTGTCTTTTATGATCTTATCTTTTTCTTCTTTTGATATGTCCTTATCATGAATTATGCGTTGTTTTCCGATAATACCACGACCAGTTAGTCGTTCATCTTTAAGAACTTTTTGAAGTGTTAGGGTGTTCCAGAGAACCCCATTATTAAGTTTTCCTTCATCGTTCAATCTGCGAACAATAGCTGTATTTCCATGCCCATCAAGAAACATCTGATGAATTGATAGTAAGATTTGTGCTTGCTCTTCATCTAAAACATACTTGTCATTTTCTATAGATAACCATCTTGGACAGATCTTGGCACTCGCCTTACCTTCATTTTTTAGCTGATTGATTCGGTTAGTCCAAGTCTTTTGCCCCATCGTAGACTTTCTTTTGGACTCGTTGTGTGCCCTTGAGATGCTCATAGCTAAGACACTTAGAGAGTCAGGGATCCTTACTGAAAAGCAAGTAACCGATTCAACCTCAATTATGTCGATCCCACTAGTGATCAGTGTTGTCAGTTTATGGGATGCATCATAGTTACTGAGACGAGTAAGGCGGTCGATGTTCTCAACGATCAGTACCCCACGGGTTATACGCCTATTGATTACATCCTCGTAAAATCTGCCAAGGTTACTATTGGACCCCCAGTTGTCCCCTTTAAATGCTGACTTCCCTATGTCAGATTCAAGGATTTCATAGTCGTTCGGATCGAGCTGGTAGCCCAGACGGGCATCTATCACTGCATTCTCAAGAAAATCAGTTACAGTCTGTATCTGTCGGGCTATACCAAACCCCTGTACTTGTTGTAGGGTACTAATTCGGCTGTAAAGGTATGATTTCATTGTCAAATCGCTCACTGATGACTTGGCGTAAATCATATCACAGTTCCAACTGACCGACATTGTGCCGCTTTGCTATGGCCTGTGCAGCGGCTCACTGTGTGTTCGTCGACGGAGGTGACATGAAGGTTTATGAGCTGAGACGAGCCCCCAATGCCCGTCGGGTCAGAATGTTTCTGGCGGAGAAGGGGATCGAGATGGAATATCAACAGGTCGATCTGGGGGCGGGGGAAAACCTGGCGCCCGCCTTTTTGACCAAGAACCCGGCCGGGCGCATTCCTGTGCTGGAACTCGATGACGGAACCTGTCTGAGTGAAACCCTGGCCATCTGCCGCTATTTTGAAGAGCTCCACCCCGAGCCGAACCTGTTTGGCAGCACCGCGCTGGAGCGCGCCACCATAGAGATGTGGAGTCGCTTCATCGAGTTCAACCTCTGGTTGCCGACCGGTATGGCGTTTCGTCATATCACCGGTTTTTACAAAGACCGGGAGCGGGTCTTCCCCGAATGGGGGGAGGAGTGCAAGCAACAGGCTCAGATCTGGTTTGACAAGCTCGATGCCCGTCTTGCCGAGGTGCCCTATATTGCGGGGGAACGCTTCACCATCGCCGACATTCTTGCCCTCTGTACCATTGATTTTGGCAAGGTGGTTGGCCTGCGTATCACCCCCGAACAGCCCCGTTTGCAGGACTGGCATGACCGGGTGAGTGCCCGGCCCAGCGCCCAGGCCTGATCCTTTCCCCTGAACGTTCAAGGAGTCCAAGATGATAGAGTTGTACACTGCCGCCACGCCCAACGGGTTCAAGGTGTCGATCGCCCTCGAAGAGCTGGGGCTGCCCTACAAGGTCATTCCCCTTGATTTCGCGACCATGGAGCAGAAGAAGCCCGAGTTCCTGGCCATCAACCCCAATGGCCGCATCCCGGCCATCATCGATCGGGACAACGGTGACTTCGCGGTGTTCGAGTCCGGCGCCATCCTTCTCTATCTGGCGGAAAAAACCGGCAAGTTGCTGCCGCAGGATCCCAAGCGCCGCTCCCAGGCCATCCAGTGGCTGATGTTCCAGATGGGAGGCGTCGGTCCCATGATGGGGCAGGCCAACGTCTTCTATCGCTATTTCCCCGAGAAGATCCCGGCCGCCATCGAGCGTTACCAGAAGGAGGGGCGACGCCTGTTCGAGGTGCTCGACGGTCATCTGGCACACCATGAGTATCTGGCGGACGAGTACAGCATCGCCGATATCGCTACCTGGCCCTGGGTGCGCATCCACGACTGGAGTGGTATCTCCATCGAGGGGTTGGTGCATTTGCAGGCCTGGATGGCACGCATGGAAGCCAGGCCCGCCTGCCAGAAGGGCATCACCATTCCACCGCGCAATGAGAGCCCCGAGGATCAGGTCAAGCGGGCGCAGCAGATGGTGACTCGCTGACGCCATCATGATGGCCCTGACGGGCCATCTTTTTTATTCCCCTTTGACTCCCCGTTGTTTGACGATCTGCATCGCAGTCGCTTTTTGTCTTTCAAATAAGCCATTTATCAAAAATCAAAAGTCATTCTTCCTGATTAATTGTTATGTTATAGCGTCATCTCTTTGGTTGATGAACATGAAGCTTGGATGGAAAGGATGACAAAAAAATGCACCGCAGCCGGGTGGTTCGCCCTGGCTCTGATGGCAGGAACGACTGCAGCCGACGGCAAACCGCTTTCCATGGTGGGGCCCTGGGAGATCCACAGTGTCGACCCCGCCAGCAACGGGGTCTTCTTTACTCGCATGCAGGTGGCGGAGACCCTGGTGGATGTTGATGGGAAAGGCAATCTGCAACCCGGGCTTGCCAGTGAGTGGTCGCGTAGCGATGACGGTCTGCAGTGGCGATTCACGTTGCGTCCCGGGGCCCGTTTTCACGATGGCAGCGAGGTGAGCGCCGAGCAGGCCGCTTTTGCCCTGCAACAGGCCTGGCGCAAGCCCGGCGTGATGACCAGTGCTCCCATTGCGTCCATCGGATCTGGAGATGGCGTCTTGAAGGTCACCCTGAGCGAACCCTTCGCCTCCCTGCCGGCCGTGCTGGCCCACCCCAGCACCCAGATCCTGGCGAAGGCCGCCTACGATGCCAAGGGGGAGGTAACCCAGGTGATAGGCTCTGGCCCCTACCGCATCACCCGCCTGCAACAACCCCAGCGGATAGAGACTGTGCGTTTCGACGGCTGGCAGGGGGCCAGGCCCGCAATCGAGGAGGTCAGCTACCTGACGGTGGGGCGTGCAGAGAGCCGCACCCTGATGGCCGAGAGCGGTCAGGCCGATATTGCCTGGGGGCTGGATCCGGTCAGCATCCGCCGCTTGCAGCAGGCGTCACGGGTCTCCATCGCCTCGGTTACCCTGCCACGGACCATCCAGCTCAAGCTCAATGGCGCCGATCCTCGTCTGAGCGATCCGGTGGTGCGCCGTGCCCTGAGTCTAGCCATCGATCGTCGTGGTATGGCAGCCGCCCTGCTGCGGGATCCCGAGATGGCGGCAACCCAGCTCTTTCCTCCCACTCTGGGGGAGTGGCACCAGCTCGGGTTGACGCCGCTTGCCTATGACGTCAAGGCGGCCCGGGCGGCCTTCGCGGCGGCAGGCTGGCAGCCGGGAGAGGACGGTGTGCTGCGCAAGGGGGAAGAGCGCTTCGCCCTGACCTTGCGTACCTTCCCTGACCGTCCGGAGCTGCCGCTCCTCGCCACGGCACTGCAGGCGCAATGGAAGGCGGTGGGGGTGGATCTCAAGGTGGCGGTGGGCAACTCGAGCGAGATCCCGGCGGGCCATCAGGACGGCTCGCTCCAGCTTGGTCTCTACGCCCGCAATTATGCCCTGGTACCGGATCCCCTGGTCACTTTGCTGGGGGACTTGGCCCCTGCCGGTGCGGACTGGGGGGTGATGAACTGGCACTCCCCGGCCATGACGCAAACGCTGACCCGCCTTGCCACGCAAGCCTTGTCGCCCACAGACGCCGCTGCGGCTCGCCGGGAGATAGCCACGACACTGCAACAGGAGTTGCCGCTCCTGCCCATCGCCTGGTACCGCCAGAGCGCGGCGGTCAGTCGGGGGCTGGAGGGGTTTGAACTCGATCCCCAGGAGCGCAGCTATGGCCTGGACAAGTTGACATGGAGCGCACGATGACAGCGACACCCTTGTCTCGCGTCATGGTGATACTGGGTCAGCGTCTGGTGCAGGCGCTGGTGGTTGCCCTGCTGGTGGCCGGACTCTGTTTTCTGATGGTGCAGTCCCTGCCCGGAGACATCGCCTTTCGCATCGCGGCGGGTCGTTATGGCTATGACTATGTCACCGCCGAGGCGGCCAACGCGGTGCGCAGCGAGCTGGGGCTGGCCGGCTCGGCCCTTGCCCGTTTTGGCGACTGGCTGTGGGCCTTGCTGCAAGGGGATCTCGGCAGCTCCCTGGTGACGGGCGCACCGGTCGCCGCCGACGTGGGTCATCACCTGGGCGCCACCCTGACGCTCGCGAGCGCCTCCGTGGTGCTGGCGCTGGTGGTGGCGCTGCCGCTTGGCAGCCTGAGTGCGCTGCGCCCGGGGGGATGGTGTGATCGCCTGACCCTGGGCTGGAGCGTGCTGATGCGTGCGTTGCCCCCCTTCTTGCTCGGCCTGGTGCTCATGGTGATGCTCTCGGTGGAGCTGGGCTGGGTCAGTGCGGCAGGGCACGGGGAGGGGAGCAACCTGCTGCTGCCCGCCCTGACCCTGGGATTGGGGCTCTCCGGCGTGCTCTCCCGGGTGGTGCGTGAAAGCGTGCTCACCGTGGTGCAGTCCGGTTATTACCGATTTGCCCTCACCAAGGGGCTTTCGCCGGCCCGGGTTTTCTGGCGCCACGGTCTGCGCAATACCGGGGTCAGCATCATCGCCTACACCAGCGTGCAGCTGGTGCTGCTCATCGAGGGGGTCGTGGTGGTCGAGAGCCTGTTTGCCTGGCCCGGGATCGGCCATGCGCTGGTGCACGCCATCTTCTGGCGCGACATCCCCATGGTTCAGGGGACCGTGCTGGTGCTGGCGGTGCTCTTCGTGCTGCTCAATACCCTCACCGATCTGCTTTGTCTTGCCATTGACCCCCGTGGTCCCAAGGAGTCCTGATCATGTCGTTGTCTGTCAAAACGGGGCTGGGCCTGCTCCTGCTGGTGGTGCTGTTTGCCCTGCTGGGCCCCGTGCTCTGGCCCGATCCGGCGGCTCAGGATCTGGCACAGTTTCTGGCTGATCCCTCCTGGCAGGAGCCCCTCGGGCGGGATCAGATGGGGCGTAGCCTGATGGCGCGCCTCGCGGCGGCGACCCGGCTCTCCCTGCTGCTGGGACTGCTGTGCGTCATCACGGCGGCGCTGTTGGGGTCATTGCTGGGCTGGCTCTCGGCCTGGCGCGGCGGCTGGGTCGACGGTCTGCTGCGCAGCCTGGCCGACGGCGTGCTGGCCCTGCCAGGCCTGTTGCTGGTGCTGCTCTTCTCCGCCATGGCCCAGGGTGGCTTTGCCATCCTCTATCTCGGGTTGGCCATGGCCCAGTGGGTGGAGTATTACCGGGTGGTGCGTGCCCGCAGCCGGGGGCTGCTCGCCTCGCCCCAGGTGGAGGCGTCCCGTCTGCTGGGATTCGGCCATGCCCATGTGGTGCGGCGCCATCTCTGGCCCGAGCTCGCCCCCCAGTTGCTCACCATGATGGCCTTCGGCCTAGCGGGTGCCATTCTAACCCTCTCTACCCTGGGCTTTGTCGGAGTGGGCATTCAGCCGCCAACGCCCGAGCTGGGGCTGATGATGACGGAGGCGCTGCCCCACTATCAGGAGGCTCCCCGTCTGCTACTGGCTCCCATTCTTGTCATGGGGCTGATGTTGCTGGCTCTGGTGCTGGTTCATCAGGCGCGCGGCCTTGACATGCCATCTTCACAAGGAGCCACCTCATGACGGCCATTCATATCAAGGGGTTGCAGGTCGATGATGGCCAGAAAACCCTGTTGCAGGCGCTGGATTTCACCATTCATCCCGGCACCGCCCTGACCCTGATCGGGGAGAGCGGTTCGGGCAAATCCCTGTTGGCTCATGCCCTGATGGGGACGTTGCCAGCCCCCCTGACAGGCCGGGGTGAGATGGTGTCGGGTGGCCGCCATCACAACCTGGCCGACACGCCTCGCCTGCGTACCCTCTGGGGGAGGGAGCTGGCGATGCTACCCCAGGAGCCGGTGCTGGCGCTGGATCCCACCATGGGGTTGCTTGCCCAGGTGGAGGAGGGGTGGCTGCCAGGCGGCAAGGAGGCCCGATCGCGGGCCCGCGCCGCCCTCGAGCGGCTTGGACTGGCCGGGCGGGAGGGCGCCTTTGTACACCAGCTCTCGGGAGGCATGGCCCAGCGCGCGGCCTTTGCCGCCGCCACCCTGGGGGAGGCCCGTCTGCTGGTGGCCGACGAGCCCACCAAGGGGCTCGACAGCCGGGCCGCAGCCAGGCTGGGTGCCTTGTTGCTGGGCTACCTGGCCCGTGGGCGCCATCTGCTGACGATCACCCATGATCTCTCCCTGGCTCGCGCATTGGGGGGCTGGGTGCTGGTGGTCAAGGGAGGAGAGATCGTGGAGCAGGGGCCCGCCGAGCGTGTGCTGCACACGCCATCCCATGCCTATACCCGGGCCCTGCTGGCGGCGGAGCCCTCCGCCTGGCCCGAGGCGGCTGTCCCTCCCACCGGTGACTGGCTCATCCGCGGGAAGGGGCTTGCCATGGGATATGGGGATCAACCCCTGTTCACGGGGCTCGACCTTGCCCTGGCGCAAGGGGAGCGAATGGCCATCATGGCGCCGAGCGGCGCGGGCAAGAGCACCCTCGGCAACGTGCTGCTAGGTCTGCAACGCCCCCTGCAAGGGGAGGTGCTGCGCCGGGAAGGGATAGCCCCCTGCCGCTGGCAGAAGCTCTATCAGGATCCGGTGCAGGCCTTTGCCAGCCGGGTGCGCCTCGCCACCCAGTTCGATGATGTGCTGCGTCTGCACAGGCTGCCCCGCCATCGGCTTGTCGACTATCTGGCCCGGTTGGGGCTGGATGAACGGCTGCTGACGCGCCTGCCAAACCAGGTCTCGGGAGGGGAGCTGCAGCGGCTGTCGCTTATCCGGGCCCTGTTGCTGCGCCCCGTGCTGCTGTTCGCCGATGAGCCCACGTCCCGGCTCGATCCCCTGAGCCAGCAACAGACCATCGCCTGTCTGCTGGAGGAACTGGGAGAGATAGGCTGCGCCCTGCTGCTGGTGACCCATGACGAAGGGCTGGCCGGCAAGGTTGCTCCTCGTTGTCTGAGACTGGGGGAGGTGGGTACCCCCATGTTCGAAGGCGTGTCGGCCGAGGTGAGAAGAGTGGGGTAAAGAGGGGACAGGATGAATCCTTCCCCCATGATGAGATGACAGTGACGGGGCCTTGGGCCCCGTCGCATTAGAAAAACTTGGGTAAGCAGATTATAAAGTTTTGTTCGTTTTTTGTGATATGAATCACTAAGATTGTCGTAAGCCAGAGAGCGTCCTGCTGCTGGCGGGTGCGGGTCCTCCGCCTTGTTCCTCTTCAACGACCTTTGTCAGACACCTCCTGCAGATCCCTGCCCGGAGGGTGGCGGCTTTTTGATCTTTTTCGGACGACATATGTATCGGCACAGCTTCTATCCCCTGTTTTTCCTGACCATTCTGATGGTCGCCGTGGGTCAGATGACCCAGACCCTCTATGTGCCCTCCATTCCCATGATGGCGGGGGACTTCCATGTGGCCTCCGGCCAACTGCAGGCGGTGATGGCCTGCTACCTCATTCCCTACGGCCTCTCCCAGTTCGTTTATGGCCCCTTGTCGGATCGCATCGGTCGTCGCCCTGTGCTCATCATCGGCATGATGATCTTCCTGGTCGGCACCCTCACCATCCAGCTGATCCCGAGCTTCACCGCCTTGCTGGCGGGCAGCCTGATCCAGGGGCTGGGCACCGGGGCAGGGGGCGCCATGAGCCGGACCGTGATGCGCGACCGTTACAGTGGCGCCGAGCTCAACCGTGCCAACAGCCTGGTGAGCATGGGGGTCATCTTCTCCCCTCTGCTGGCACCTGTGCTGGGCGGCTGGCTCACCGAGCTGTTCAACTGGCGTGCCGGCTACTGGTTCTTGTTCGGTTTTGGTGCCCTGACCACCCTGGCGCTGCTGGCCTGGTTTGGCGAGACGCTGCCAGCATCCGCCCGCCAGCATTCGCTGCGGGTGGGCGCCGCCTATCGTCATGTGCTCGGCAACCCGCGCTTTCAGGGCAACCTGCTCTGTCTGATGGCCACCTTTGCCGGCCTCGCGGTGTTCGAGGCGGCGGCCGGGGTGTTGCTGGGGGACGTGCTCAAGCTGAGTGCCCGCACCGTCAGCGTACTGTTCGTGCTGCCGCTGCCCGGTTATCTGTTCGGCGCCTGGCTCTCCGCCAGACTGAGTTTTCGCCTGAGCCAGGGCAAGCTGATGCGCCTTGGCATCGCCTTCCTGGCCCTGGGGTCGCTCATCATCCTGGTACCCGGGCTGCTCGGCATGGTGAGCGCTGCCTCTCTGGTGGGCGGGGCTGCGGTCTACTTCATTGGCAGCGGCATTCTCTATCCGACCGCCACCTCCTGTGCCATCGAGCCCTTCCCGGGCCAGGCGGGCACCGCGGGAGCCGTGCTCGGGGGCATGCAGAATCTGGGGGCTGGCGTGGTAACCCTGCTGGCCGCCAGCTTCCCGATGACGGGGCAGGTGACCCTGGGGGCCATCATGACGGTGATGGTGCTGATCGTGGCCTTGAGCTTTGTGTGGCTGCGCCACCACGGTGCGCCCCACGAGCAGATGGCCGTCTGACACGGCCAAGAGCCCGCCCCGTTGGCGGGCTTTTTACTGCCTCCTGCCGGGTGGCGAGACGCCGCAGGGGAGTGGAAGGGGGGGACCGCGCAGGCAAAGAAAAAGCCCGTCGTGATGACGGGCTTTTTTTGGGTAGGTACCCCGGAGATGCCGTTGCCGGTTTGGGCCCTTGAACCGTCGGTTCAAGGCGGAGATCTAATCTGGCCGCAGGCTTCTCGGTCGGGCCGAGCATGCTCAATAGCCAGAAGGCAGACCCCCTGTTTGGTATGAATATCGGCTCGGGGACTTGAACCGGCTGACAAACACTCCAGGGAATTTCAAAACTCGGTGCGATTAGGGCTGTTGCGCCTCTTCGCTGGATTCACCGTATTGTCCGTGCTCGATCAAGGCGGCTTCGATGGTGCGTTGCAGCATCTTGATCCGCTTGTCCATGGTCTCAGAGTATTGGTGGTTTTTCTCTTTTTCAAGGCAGAGCTCGTGACAGAAATTGAGCGCTGCCATGACGGCCAGCTGTTCGTTGCTGGAGACCTTGGAACGTTGACGAAGCTCAATGAGCTTGTCGGTCAGCTGGTCGGCGGCCTGGCGCAGGGCATCTTGTTGTCCCAGGGGACAGGACACCTTGTAGGGACGTCCCAGAATGACGATTTCTACGGCCTCTATGCTCATGCCTTCCTCAATACGGCGGGGCTGATTTCCGCCTTTATCCACGTGGACAACTGGGCGGGACTATATAGCGCAGATGCAGAACTTTCAAGGCCTTGCTGGCTCTGGCAGGGGGAGAATGCTAGGATCTCGGCCATAAATTCTGCATATTTGCCTGAACTTTGAGCGGATCCTAGATGAGCAAAACAAACCCCCTGAAATACGCCGCCGTGGCGGACCTGATGGCACAGCACGACCTCATGGCGACGGCCGTCGAGGCCCATGGCGTGATCTGCGGCCTGGTGTGCGGTGGCGTGGCCCTGGACGACAAAAGCTGGCAGCCCCATTTCAATGATCTGATCAACGACGGTTTCGGTCTGCCGGCACCGGTGCGCCAGGTGATGACCGACCTCTATCACGAGGTGATCGAGAGCCTGATGGCACAAAAGGGCGTCGAGCTGCTGCTGCCAAGCGACGAGGCGCCGCTCGATGAGCGCATCGACTCGCTGGTGGACTGGTCCCAGGCCTTCCTGGCTGGCTTTGGCGTGGTCCAACAGGAGCTCTCCAAGGCATCCGAAGAGCTGCAGGAGATGATTCAGGACATCGCCAGCATCACCCAGGTCTCTGCCGAGTTCGATCAGGAAGATGAAGAGAACGAAGCCTCCTTCCTGGTGCTCTACGAACACGTGCGCCTCGGAGTCATGATGGCGTTCGAGGAGTTTGGCAAGCGCCCGGCCGCGCCGAGCACGCCGCCGACCCTGCACTGATCTGCCCGTCCACCGGGTCAATGAAAGAGCGCATCACGGCGCTCTTTCTGTTTTACAAGGGGCGAGAGCAGGGGAGGCACTCTGCTAACCCATGGTGCCAAAGCGGTTTTTTGCCCGTGGCTTCGCATCCCGTCCGCCACCTTTGTGGTAGGATTGGCCCACGTTTTTTCGCCTATGCCCTCTTCTCATGTCTCAATCTGATCTGGTTCACGTCGACGTGGCTATCGTCGGCGGTGGTATGAGCGGTGCCGTGCTGGCCCTCTCCCTTGCCGCCCTGAAAGGACAGGATGGCGCCCCCCTGCAGATCCTGCTGCTGGAGGCGAGTGCGCCCGAGCTCAATGCTCATCCCGGTTTCGATGCCCGTGCCATCGCGCTTTCCGCCGGTACCTGCGAGGCGCTGGCCCGTCACGGCCTCTGGCCGCACCTGGCGCCCCACTGCTCCCCCATCACCCATATCCATGTGTCGGATCGGGGCCACTGCGGCCAGACCCGGCTGTCGGCGGCGGAGTATGGCCTGCCCGCCCTCGGTCAGGTGATCGAGCTGTCGGCGGCGGGCATCGTGCTGCAAGAGGCGATCGCCGCCTGCCCGCAGATCCGTATGTTGTGCCCGGCCAGGCTTGAGGCCATCGACCCCGACGAGGGGGGAGTGACGCTCGCCCTGGAGGGGGGCGCGCGCTACCGCACCCGGCTGCTGGTGGCGGCCGACGGGGGCCACTCCTTCGTGCGCCAGCATTTCAAGATGCCGGTCAGTCGCCACGATTATGGCCAGAGCGCCATCATCGCCACCGTCAAGACCGCCGAGGATCCCGCCGGACGGGCCTTCGAGCGCTTTACCGACGGAGGGCCGCTGGCCCTGTTGCCCATGCAGGACGGCCTCTCCTCCCTGGTGTGGAGCGTCCCGCGGGACGAGGCACAGGGGCTGCTTGCACTGGATGACGCCGCCTTTCTCGCCCGTCTGCAGCAGGCCTTTGGCTGGCGCCTCGGGCGCATCGAGCGTACCGGCGTGCGCCACCTCTATCCGCTGGTGCTGACGGTGGCCGACTACCCGCTGGCCCAGCGCACCGTGCTGGTGGGCAACGCCGCCCACCTGCTGCACCCCATCGCCGGTCAGGGGTTCAACCTCGGCATGCGGGATCTGGACGTGCTGACCCGGACCCTGGCCCGTGCGCTCGCGGCGGGGGAAGACATCGGCGGCTTTGAGGTGCTAAGCGGCTACTGGCAGCAGCGGCGTGACGATCAGGCCCAGACCGTCTGGCTCACGTCCTCCCTGGCCCAGCTCTTCTCAAACCATCACGCTCCCCTGGTGGTGGGCCGCAATCTGGCGCTCTCCCTGATGGGCAGAGTGCCCTGGCTCAAGGCACCGCTCGCCTCCCGCACCCTGGGATTCGTGGGCGAGGTGTGCGGCCAATAAGCGCTGTCGCCCTGGGCGGCAAAGACGATTTCGAGCAAGAGGCACGCCTGTGGGCGTCGCCCGCAGATCCTGGCGACTCGCCCGGAAAGGACACAAGAGAATGCAGATGCAAGATGTGGATGTGGTGATCGTGGGGGGGGGCATGGTGGGCCTGGGGCTCGCTGCCGCCCTCAAGAACCGGGCGATCAAGGTGGCCATCGTGGAAGGCCTGCTGCCCGATGCAACGCTCGGTGAGACGCCGGACAACAGGGTCAGTGCCCTGAGCCTCGCGAGTCAGCACATCCTGCAAGGGGTCGGCGCCTGGGACGGCATAGTGGCGCGCCGCCTGCAGCCCTACGAGAAGATGCAGGTGTGGGAGCAGGACAGTTTCGGCCACATCGATTTCGATGCCGCCAGCCTGCGTCAGGGGGCCCTTGGCCACATCGTCGAGAACCGGGTGATCCAGCTTGCGCTGCTGGACGCCATCGCGGGGGCCAGCAATATCCAGATGCTGACCCCGGCCCGGGCCACCAGCCTGCAGTGCGGGCCAGCGGGCGCCCTGCTGCTGCTGGAAGATGGCCAGGCCCTCTCGGCCAAGCTGGTGGTGGCCGCCGACGGCGCCCACTCCTGGGTGCGCCGTCAGGCCGATATCCCGCTCACCAGCTGGGATTACGGTCATCACGCCCTGGTGGCGACGGTGCGTTGTGCCGAGCCCCATGAGGCGGTGGCGCGCCAGATCTTCACCCCCCAGGGGCCGCTCGCCTTCCTGCCCCTGTGGCAGCCCGACCTCTGCTCCATCGTGTGGTCTGTGCCCGCGGCCCGCGCCGAGGCGCTCTGCGCCCTGGATGACGACGGCTTCAATCGCCAGCTCACCGCCGCCTTTGATGGGCGCCTCGGGCTGTGCAAGGTGGAGGGGGCTCGCAGCGCCATTCCGCTGACCGCCCGCTACGCCCGCGACTTTGCCCGCGAGCGCCTGGTGCTGGTGGGGGATGCGGCCCACACCATCCACCCGCTGGCGGGGCAGGGGGTGAATCTGGGCTTGCTGGATGCCGCCGCCCTGGCGGAGCAGATCCTCATTCATCACGGCAAGGGCGCGGACATCGGCCTGCTCGCCAACCTGCGGGGCTATGAGCGCTGGCGCAAGAGCGAGGCGGTGCGCATGCTGGCGGCCATGGAGGGGCTCAAGCGACTGTTTGCGGGCAGCAACCCCCTCAAGAAGCTGGTGCGCGGGGTGGGGCTTCGCGCCGTCGACGGTCTTGGTCCCCTCAAGCAGGGCATGATCCGGGCCGCCATGGGGCTGGATGGGGAGCTGCCCACCCTGGCCAAAGGTGAAAAAATCTAATATTACCCCGGGGTTTTAACAAAAAAACTAATCTGACAGGGCGAGATGCCCCTTCGGGGTGTCAGCCTTTAATGTTGGCGAGAAGCGAAACGTTTTTCTGTAAATTGTGACGGGACGGTAAAAATCAACATTAAATCCCGCAATGGCGCGGTTTTGGCTGTTTTTATCACTGTTTTTGCCTTAGTGTCTGGTGTCAGTGAGTTGGGTGAGGATTAGTTTTTTTTGAGCGGTGCCCTGGCACGCTTGTCATATAATCCGCTCCGTTCAAGGAATCACTCCTGCCCGCCCGGGCGGGAACGAGCACAGAGCTTGTGGTCCGTAGTTCCCGACGAGCCGGGGCGGATTGCGAGTGTTGTCGCGAACGCTTAAGGAAACACAGCGATGATCCAGACTACTGTATTGCATCCGAAACACCTGGAAGCGGGTGCCAAGATGGTGGACTTCCACGGTTGGGAGATGCCCATCAACTACGGTTCCCAGTTGGAAGAGCACCATGTGGTGCGCACCGATGCAGGCATGTTCGATGTCTCCCACATGACCATCGTCGATTTGACCGGCGAGCGGGTCAAAGCCTTCCTGCAACACCTGCTGGCCAACGACGTGGCCAAACTCACCGTCCCCGGCAAGGCCCTCTACAGCGGCATGCTCAATCCGGAAGGCGGCGTCATCGATGACCTCATCACCTACTTCCTGACCGATACCTTCTACCGCCTGGTGGTGAACTCCGCCACCCGCGAGAAGGATCTGGCCTGGATCCGCCATCACGCCATCGACTTTGCCGTGAGCGTGACCGAGCGCCCCGAGCTTGCCATGATCGCGGTGCAGGGCCCCCACGCCAAGGCCAAGGCGGCCAAGGTGTTCACCCCCGAGCAGAATGCGGCGGTCGAAGGGATGAAGCCCTTCTTCGGTGTGCAGGCCGGGGATCTCTTCATCGCCACCACCGGCTACACCGGCGAAGATGGCTACGAGATCGTGGTCCCCCAAGAGAAGGCGTGCGATCTGTGGCAGGCCCTGCTGGACAACGGCGTGGCCCCTTGTGGCCTGGGTGCCCGTGATACCCTGCGCCTGGAAGCGGGCATGAACCTCTACGGTCAGGACATGGACGAGTCAATCTCTCCGCTCGCCGCCAACATGGCCTGGACCCTGGCCTGGGAGCCTGCCTCCCGCCAATTCATCGGCCGCGCCGCCCTGGAAGCCCAGAAGGCCGCCGGCAACCAGCCCAAGCTGGTGGGTCTGGTGATGGAAGAAAAGGGCGTGCTGCGTGCCGGCATGCCGGTCACCTTCACCAGCGAGAGCGGCGAGACACGGGAAGGGGTGATCACCTCCGGCTCCTTCTCGCCCACCCTGGGTTACAGCATTGCCCTGGCGCGGGTGCCCCGTGATATCGGCGAACAGGCCCAGGTGGAGATCCGCAAGAAGCAGGTCACCGTGAAAGTCACCAAGCCGGCCTTCGTGCGCAACGGCCAGCCGCTGGTGTAATCATTGATGGCGGCGAGGGTTGACCTTCGCCGCCCCATTTTTGTTGAAGCGATCCAAGAGCATAAAGGAAGCACAAATGAGCCATATCCCGAGCGAACTGAAATATGCCACCTCCCACGAGTGGGTCCGTGTTGAAGCCAACGGCGAAGCCGTGGTAGGCATCACCGAGCACGCCCAGGATCTGCTGGGGGACATGGTGTTCGTCGATCTGCCGGAAGTGGGCAAGCAGGTGAGCGCCGGTGAAGATTGCGCCGTGGCGGAGTCCGTCAAGGCCGCCTCCGACATCTACAGCCCGGTGAGCGGCGAGATCCTGGCCGTCAACGAAGAGCTGGAAGGCAGCCCCGAGCTGGTCAACTCCGACCCCTACGGCGCCGGCTGGCTGTTCCGCATCAAGCTGGACGACGCGGGCGAGCTCGCCAACCTGCTGGATGCCGAAGGCTACCAGAACGTGGTGGACGAAGAGTAATGCCCCCGGGCCCTGCCAACACAGCAGGGCCCACTTGTATGACTGCCATCCTGCGGCCATGGCGGTTGCAGGAAAGGCGTAGCCTTTGCGCCTTCGGGATGCCCTTGCCGCATTCCCCGTCTGCCTGCGGCGGACACAGAACATGAGTGGAGCCGGTATCGACCGGCTACAGGAACATCAGGTCTTGGTTGTCAGGATGTCATGCCAGGACCTATTACCAGGAAATAGGGAAATGACCCAGTCACTGTTTGAACTCGAGCAAAAAACCGATTTCATCCGCCGTCATATCGGCCCGGGTGAGGAAGAACTGCGGGCCCTGCTCGCCACCGTGGGTGCCGAGAGCCTGGACGATCTGATTGAGCAGACGGTCCCCGCCGCCATCCGTCGTCCGGGGCCGCTTGGTATCGGCGCCCCCATGACCGAAGTGGAGGCCTTGGCCAAGCTCAAGGGCTATGCGGCCAAGAACCAGATCGCCAAGAGCTACATCGGCATGGGCTACCACGACACCCACGTGCCCCACGTCATCCTGCGCAACGTGCTGGAAAACCCGGGCTGGTACACCGCCTACACCCCCTATCAGCCCGAGCTGGCCCAGGGCCGTCTCGAAGCCCTGCTCAACTTCCAGCAGCTCACCCTGGATCTCACCGGCATGGATCTGGCGAGCGCCTCCCTGCTCGATGAAGCCACTGCCGCCGCCGAAGCCATGGCGCTGGCCAAACGCATGGCCAAATCCAAATCCAACCTCTTCTTCGTGGCCGACGACGTTCACCCCCAGGTGATCGACGTGGTCAAGGAGCGCGCGGTCCACTTCGGTTTCGATGTGGTGGTCGGCCCTGCGGGCGAGGCCGTGAGCGAAGAGGTGTTCGGTGCCATGTTCCAGTACCCGGGCACCACCGGCAATGTGACCGATCTGCGTTCCCTCATTGCCGCCGTCCAGGCCCAGAAGGGGCTGGCCTGCGTCGGGACCGACATGCTCTCCCTGCTGCTGCTCAAATCCCCGGGTGAACTGGGTGCCGACGTGGTGTTCGGCAGTGCCCAGCGCTTCGGCGTGCCCATGGGTTACGGTGGCCCCCACGCCGCCTTCTTCGCCACCCGCGACGCCTACAAGCGCTCCATGCCGGGTCGCATCATCGGCGTCTCCAAGGATGCCCGTGGCAAGAGCGCCCTGCGCATGGCCATGCAGACCCGCGAGCAGCATATCCGCCGCGAGAAGGCCAACTCCAACATCTGTACCGCCCAGGTGCTGCTGGCCAACATGGCGAGCTTCTACGCCGTTTACCACGGCCCGGTGGGGCTGAAAACCATCGCCTCCCGCGTGCACCGTCTGACCACCATCCTGGCGCTCGGCCTCACCGCCAAGGGCGTGGCCCTCAAGCATGGAAGCTGGTTCGATACCCTCACAGTACTGACGTCGGACAAGGCTGCACTCATTGCCAAGGCCGAGGGGCTCGGTATCAACCTGCGTGCGGATCTCGATGGTGCGGTCGGTGTGTCCCTCTCTGAAACCACCACCCGAGGCGATGTGGCCGAGCTGTTCGACCTGTTCCTTGGGGCGGGTCACGGCCTCGATGTGGAGGCCCTCGACCAGGCCGCCCAGACTCATCACGCCATTCCGCAGGATCTGCTGCGCACCGACGCCGTGCTGACCCACGAGGTATTCAACAAGTACCACTCCGAGACCGAGATGCTGCGCTACATCCACCGTCTCGAAGCGAAAGATCTGGCCCTGAACTACGCCATGATTTCTCTCGGTTCCTGCACCATGAAGCTCAACGCCACCGCCGAGATGATCCCGGTGACCTGGCCCGAGTTTGGCAAGCTGCACCCCTTCGCGCCGCTCAAGCAGACTCAAGGCTACCAGCTGCTGCTGGCAGATCTGGAAGACTGGCTGGTGAAGGTGACTGGCTACGATGCGGTCTGCATGCAGCCCAACTCCGGCGCTCAGGGCGAATACGCGGGCCTGCTCGCCATCAAGAAGTACCACGAGTCCCGCGGCGAGGGGCATCGCGATGTCTGTCTCATCCCGGCCTCTGCCCACGGCACCAACCCGGCTTCCGCCCAGATGGCGGGCCTGAAGGTCATCGTCACCGCCTGTGACAAGGCAGGCAACGTGGATCTGGACGACCTGCGCGCCAAGGCCGCCGAGGTCGGAGACCAGCTCTCCTGCCTGATGGTGACCTACCCCTCCACCCACGGGGTATACGAGGAGACCATCAAGGAGGTGTGCGATATCGTTCACCAGTATGGTGGTCAGGTGTACCTCGACGGCGCCAACATGAACGCGCAGGTCGGGCTGACGGCGCCAGGCTTTATCGGCGCGGATGTCTCTCACCTCAACCTGCACAAGACCTTCGCCATTCCTCATGGCGGTGGCGGTCCGGGCATGGGCCCCATCGGCGTGAAGAAACACCTGGCACCGTTTGTGGCCGGTCACGCCGTGGTCAAGACCGACAAGGAGAGCCGTGACAACGGCGCCGTGTCTGCCGCCCCGTTCGGCTCGGCCAGCATCCTGCCCATCAGCTGGATGTACATCGCCATGCTGGGTGACGAGGGGCTCAAGAAATCCACCCAGGTCGCCATCCTCAACGCCAACTACCTGGCCAAGAAGCTCGGCGAGTCCTTCCCCGTGCTCTATACAGGTCGCAACGGCCGGGTGGCCCACGAGTGCATCCTGGACATCCGCCCGCTCAAAGAAGCCAGTGGCATCAGCGAGATGGACGTGGCCAAGCGCCTGATGGACTACGGCTTCCACGCGCCGACCATGAGCTTCCCGGTAGCGGGCACCCTGATGGTCGAGCCGACCGAATCCGAATCCAAGCGCGAGCTGGATCGCTTCGTGGAAGCCATGACCGCCATCCGCGCAGAGATTGCCCGGGTACAGGACGGTCACTGGAGCCTCGCCGACAACCCCCTGGTCCATGCGCCGCACACCCAGGACGACGTGATGGATGCAGAGTGGAACCGTGGCTACAGCCGCGCCGAGGCGGTCTTCCCATCCGACGCGGTGCGCGCCAGCAAGTTGTGGCCGTCGGTCAACCGCATCGACGATGTCTATGGTGATCGCAACCTGTTCTGCTCTTGCGTACCCACCGAGGATTACGCCAAGTAATCGCGGCGCAGTAAGACTGACAGCCAATATGCACAAGGCCACCCCCAGGGGTGGCCTTTTTCTCAATACAAAGAACTCATTTCTTAAGTTGTTGCTTTAAATCAACAGGTTATTGATTTAGCTACCGGTTAATCGAGATTTATTGCCCCCATCTTTCGTAAGATACGCTTGGTACCGCCAGCGGCAGTTTGAAGCTCTCTTCTCTGGTTATTACTGTCATCCATCTAGCAGCACTCAGCGAGCAGTCATGATCAAACGCACTTTCAAAGATATTGATGAAAAACAAATATTTGATGCTGATAAGCAGCACTTTCTGACTCAGCTAGGTTGGTTAGATGGTCTCACTTGGGAAACGTTATTACGCTCAAAGCGTATCCTGCTAATTTCCGAGGCGGGGTCAGGCAAGTCCCATGAATGTCGCGAGCAAGCCCGTCGTTTGGCTGCAAATGGTGAAGCCGCATTCTTTGTTGAGTTGGCCAGTCTGGCATCCACACATTTGCGGGATCTGCTTGGTTATGAGGAGGAGACGCGTTTTGATCTATGGCTGGCTTCTGAGTCTGAGATAGCCACATTTTTTCTGGACTCTTATGACGAACTCCAGTTGACCAAGGGATCATTCAAACAAGCGTTGGATCGTTTCGTTAAAGGTATTCAAAGTAACTTGAACAGGGTACGAGTGGTGGTGACGACCCGCCCGATCCCTTTTGATGGGCAACTCGTTCGCAGCAAACTGCCGGTACCACCACAGATTAAGCTCCAGTCGACTGAAGAAAAGGAAAGAGAATTTGCCAGCATGGCGTTGGGCGAGCATATGCCCATCTCCTCTGGCCAATCGAATGAAGAGTCCATTCCTGAGTGGCGCACCGTTGCTCTGATGCCGCTGTCTAATCCTCAGATCGCTGAGTTTGCCGAATTACAGGGTGTCAAAAATACAGCCGAATTACTCAGTGACATTGAGAGGCAAAACGCCTTTGAGTTTGCCAGACGTCCTCAAGATCTCATTGAGCTATGCGCTGATTGGCGTGCGGGATTTCAGCTTCGAACCCATCGCCAGCAAGTTGAAGCCAGTATTCGTATCAAACTCAAACCTCGGGATAGGGAAGATAGAGGTGAGCTTACCGAACTCTCAATAGATAAGGCAATCGAGGGGGCGAGCAGGCTGGCTCTGGCCATGTGGCTGACCCGTCGCCTGACGATCAGACACAGTGCTAAAGCTGATAATGTTCAGCAGGGTGAGGCTGCCCTTGACCCGGCGATAATCTTGTCAGATTGGACACAAGATGAACGGAAAACGTTGTTGGAGCGCCCTTTGTTTGGGTTCGCATCTTATGGCCGGGTGCGTTTTCACCATCGTTCAGTGTCAGAATTTCTTGCCGCAAAAAGATTGCAGGAGATGAGGAATAATGGGATGTCGCTTCGGGCGCTCAAGCGGCTGCTCTTTATTGAAACGAAGGGTAATACCATTGTACTTCCTTCCAAGCGTGCGCTTGCAGGTTGGCTGGCATCATTGAATGACGATATTTTTCAAGCAATTCGTGACTATGAGCCGACGCTGCTGCTGGATGAAGGCGACCCTGCATCATTGACTCTTGCTCAGCGTAAACAAGCTCTTGGTGCATATGTTCAGCGTTATGGAAGAGGAGGGAGGCGTGGTTTACACACTCCATCTATCCAAATTAAACGCTTTGCGACTCCTGAGTTGACTGATGAGATTAATCTGCAGTGGCAGCAAGGTATTGAGAATCATGAGGTGCGATGTGTTTTGCTGCAGCTCATTGAGCGAGGAGTGATTTTTGGCTCTTCTGATCTTGTATATTCAGTTGCCACGGATTCAATGCTTGTTGAGGTGGAGCGTATTTATGCAATTCATGCACTGCAAGCGCTGAACGACCCAAGATTGGGTGAAATAGCTGCACTTATGGTTTCTCAACATCCTGACTGGCCTGACGAAATAGTGCGTGAAGCAATTCTTGCACTGTTTCCAAGCTATCTTTCTGTAGCGCAGCTCTGTCAGTCATTAGGCTGGCTGCAATGGAAAAAGCGGTCAGTTAGCAACCTAAGTTGGCGACTGCCATCGCTAATCAAAAATGCACCACTTGTCATGTCGCAACTGGAGGAGCTGCGGGAAAAATTAGTAACCCTCATCTCGGATGGGTTGCAATGGCGGCAAGAGCAATGGCCACATTTGGTGTCTCCTCGCCAGTATCTGAGCAGTACATTAGCTGCTGTTTGCATTTGCGGGCTCGATCACCAGTGTTCCGAACAATGGATTCATGCTTGCGTACTTGCATTGCGTCTGCGTCAACATGAATACGATGATGACAAAATTCATAAGGGATTGTCACAGCGAATAAATGAACTTGATAGCAAAAATAGAAAGCAGGTTTTTTGGGCAATTGATGCTTTGGTGCAATCCCTATGTCCGATCGATGATATATGGAAACGGGTGGTTGAAATTATCCCTTATGATTCGCTTATTAACTTCACGGTACAGCTGGATCGGGCTTGGGTAGTCAGTGACCTTCAAGATAAAGATAAGCCATTTTTTGAGCGTCAGATGCTTATGCATGTTGCTCTTTATCTATTGCGTATCTCGCCAATAGACTTACGTCCCTTGGTGATAGATTGTCCGGACTTGATTCTATATCTCGATGAGATAATGAAGCCCTCTACCTTTGATATAAAGCATGAAAGAGCCCGGCGTGAAGAAGCCATTCGAGATAAAAGAAGAGAGCGAAAAGCAGCAAAGAACCGTGCCAGTTGGGTGATGCTACATCGTGAAATATCAGAATGTCCTGACAAGAATTTTTCGGATGAACGTTGTAAAAATTTGGCTTGGGATTTATTCAGAGTGATGATAAGTGGCTCGGATGGTAGTAATTTATCCGGTTGGAATCGCTCTTTTCTCGAATCTCATTTTGGAGAAACAGTTACAGACTGGCTGCGTACGATTTTTATGGAGTGCTGGCGAAAGCATCTCCCAACTCTCATTTGTGAGAGACCAGAAGATCAACGAAGTACATATTTCGACTTATGGCGATTCGGTTTGGCTGGGCTCTATGCTGAAGCTGAGGGGCCCAATTGGGTAAGCCAGCTGACCTATGAAGAGGCAATGCGTGCCGCTCGCTATTCATTACTTGAGCTGAATGAATTACCAAGTTGGATTTATGACTTGGTTAAGCAACATCCATCTGCTATCAGTGAGGTTTTTGGTAAAGAGCTTGATTGGGTACTCTCTACCTCTGCCAATGAAATTCATCATTCCATGTTGTTGCAACGCCTCCATAATGCCCCTGATCCAGTGACCATACTTTTTATCCCTCGTATGATTGCATGGTTGAGTGAAATTAAGCCCATAGTCGCTGATGAATCTCAATTATCATCATTGATATCTCGCTATTCCAGAGTGATTGAGTTGATTTTAAAGTATGGCGATATTGATCAGAAAGCTCAGCTATGTTCTATGGCTCAGGAATATATAAGCAAAAAACTGCTGGAGCCAGCTATGCTACTCTGGCTATCAACCTTGATTCGTTTAAACCCTGGGCTGGGTGTTGATGTACTTGAAGAAAAATTACGAGAGATTGAACCTGAGCCATTAAGCAAGGCCGTGGAATGGTTTACAAAATTGTTTAATGAACGCCATGGTGGCATTAATATAAGAAATAATGATTTCACACCTGAATTATTGCTCAGGCTTTCCCGTCTGGCGTACCAGCATATAAGACGTCAGGATGATGCTGAACATGAAGGCTGTTATACACCCGATATGCGTGATAATGCCGAATATGCACGCAATGCAATTCTGACTGCATTGTTGGAGTCACAAGGAGAAGAAGGATGGCAAGTTAAACATGATATGGCCATTGACCCCCTATTTTCTCATTTTAAAGATCGGATTCTGGCATTAGCTCAGGAAGCATGGGCCAAAGAAATTGATTCGGTACTCTTGGATGAACAGCAATGTCGTGAACTCGAACATAAAGGTGAACTTCCACTGACTACTAATGCGGCTATGTTCACCTTGCTGCATGATCGCTTGGCTGATCTCGATGAGTTATTAAATAGCGATGAGTCGCCACGTGAACTGTGGGCTGAAATACATCAAGAAAAGTTAATGCGGCGTGCAATCGCACAAGAATTACAGCATGCTGCCAATGGGCTTTATAAGGTTGTTCAAGAAGCAGTAACTGCAGATGAAAAAGAGACCGATATTCGTCTTTGCTCACTTGCATCCAAATATGAAGCTGTAATCGAGTTAAAAATTGAGGATGGTAACAGGTGGTCAGCCAACGTCTTACGAGAAACTATTGGGGAGCAGTTGGCAATTAAATACCTTTCTCTGGAGACCCGCTGCTCAGGTGCCTTAGTTATAACTATATCCAAGAACCGGTATTGGCAGCATCCTGATAGCGGGGAAAGAATCGGCTTAGAAGAGCTCAAGGAACTGTTGGATGATGAAGCCAGACGTGTAGAGCGGGAAATGGGAGGTGCAGTTTCATTGACCATACATGTGCTAGACCTTAGACCGAGGCTGCTGACAGAAAAGCAGTCTCGGTCTGGGGTGATGAAGAGAGGGGTTAATCCTGCGTAAAGTTGCCAGTCTTTCGAACAGGATTTATCTCAGGCTGCAGTGAGAAATAGTTTCCAACCAGTACCTTTGGTAGGGTCTTTTCAGCACAATCTCCCACGGTATTAGCTTTTGATCAATTAGCGAGATGTTGAGGGTTATGGTCGCCTCAACCCCGGCGCGCCGCCTCGATGGTGGCAATGTCAATCTTGTCCATCTGCATCATGGCCTCGAAGGCGCGTCTCGCTGCCTCGGGGTCGGGATCGCTTATCGCCTCGATGAGGACCTGAGGGGTGATCTGCCAGGAGATGCCCCACTTGTCCTGACACCAGCCGCACTCGCTCGCCTGACCGCCATGGTCGATGATGGCGTGCCAGTAGCGATCCGTCTCGGCCTGGTCCTGGGTGGCCACCTGAAACGAGAACGCCCAGTTGTGGCGGACCCCGGGCCCGCCGTTGAGGCCGAGGCAGGGGATCCCCATCACCCTGAACTCGACCGTCAGCACATCCCCTTCCTTGCCGGCGGGATAGTCGGCCGGGGCCCGGTGTACGGCACCGACGGCGGAGTCGGGGAAGAGGCTGGCGTAAAACCGTGCCGCCTCCTCAGCATCCCCGTCATACCAGAGGCAAATCCTGTTCTTGACTGGTCTCATTGTGTCGCAGCTCCATCCTGGTAATTGTCCTTCGACGCCCGTGAGCGGGCGCCCCGATGGGTATCCTGTCGCCCGCAGCGCCTGCTGTTTTGCTGGGTGGCAAGCCAGCCTGTACGCCGTTTGCCACCCGCTTGGGGCTTGCATGATGGGGTCAAGTGTAGTGGCATGGGGATCCTGGTCACCAGGCCGGGAGCCGGCATGAAGGCCGCAGCAAGAGAGGAGTCTGCCATGGACAGTACCCAGCGATTCTCGACCCGGGTCGAGGCCTATGTGAAATATCGGCCCGGTTATCCCGCCGCCATGCTGGATTTTCTGGCAAGGGAGCTGGCCATGGGGCCAGAGGCCCAGGTGGCGGACATCGGCGCGGGCACCGGCATCCTGACCTCCCTGCTGGCCCCCCGGGTCGCGCGGGTCTGGGCGGTGGAGCCCAATGACGATATGCGGGCTGCCGCCAAACGGCTGCTCGCTCAGGTGGGGAACATCGGCTGGCTGCACGGCAGTGCGGAAGCCACGGGCCTGCCCACGGGGGCGATGGATCTGGTGACGGTCGCCCAGGCGTTTCACTGGTTCGATCGCGCGGCTTTTCGGCAGGAGTGCCAGCGGCTGCTCAAGCCCGGTGGCCAGGTCGCCCTCATCTGGAATGACAGGCTGACGAACACCCCGTTTCTCAAGGCCTATGAAGAGGGGCTGCACGCCTACTCGGGGGATTACGAGGAGGTCAATCATCGCAACCTCGGTGAGGCGGATTTTCGCGCCTTCTTCACCGGGGAGTACCGGCTCGATCGCTTCGAGAACAGCCAGCTATTCGATCTTGACGGGGTGCTTGGACGGCTCAACTCCTCCTCCTATGCGCCTGTGGCGGGCACGCCGGCCCACGATCAGATGACGGCGCTCGTTCGCCGCGAGTTTGCTCGCCACGCCGTTGACGGCAAGATAGCCTTCAACTATTGCACTCTGGTCTACAGTGGCCGGGTGTAGCCCCGTTCAGCGCTGACATCCGCAGTGAAAAGGCCCCCGCCAGTGATGGCGAGGGCCTTGTTTCATTTTGGCGGTCTGTATCCGGGCGATGCGAAAGAGACCGTCGCGCGGCGAAGGGGCGGTATCAGCCCTGATCGATGCCGAGAATGGCCATGGCCTTGGCCAGGGTATCGACCGATTCCTGATGCTTGCCCGCGTTGTGCTGGGTCTCTCCGTCCGCCCTCAACTGCTTCACCTCGGCCAGTTGCTCGGCACTGAGGGCGGGGCCTGCGGCCAGGGCGTCGTCTATCTTCTTCATGTCCATGGGGCAGTGGAAGGCGAGGGCGCTGCCGCAAAAGAGCAGGGCGGCCAACAACAGTATGAGTCTCATCTTTCGGATCTCCATGTGGGGTTCCCGTCAAGCATAGCCCCGCAGGGGGAGGGCATTCGGGTTGAAGGGGGCGGGAGGCAGGGGCTACCATGACCCTTTTATTGCGAGGAGGCTCCATGGCACTGACAAGGTTGCTGTCCCCCCTGACCAGTCTGGTGATCTTCATTCTGGGTCACGGTCTGTTCAATACCCTGCTGACGGTGCGTCTCTCCGCCGAGCAGGTGCCCGCCCAGGCCATCGGTCTGGTGTCGGCTGCCTATTTCGGCGGCCTGGTGCTGGGGACCTTCATCAATGCCCGCCTCATCATCCGGGTGGGGCATATCCGGGCCTATGCGGCTTATGCCTCCCTGCTCTGTTTTCTGTTTCTGCTGCACGGCATGGTGGTGGAGCCTGTCACCTGGGCGGCGCTGCGGCTGATCGGGGGGTTTGCCACCGGCGGCCTGTTCGTGGTGCTGGAGTCCTGGATGCTGGTCTCAAGCACCCCGGCGAACCGGGGGCGGTTGATGTCCCTCTACATGATCCTGCTGTACGGTTCACTTGCCCTGGGCCAGCTGCTGCTCAAGCAGGTGGACCCCATGGTGCTGACGCCGTTCGCCCTGTGCGCCATGGCGGCGACTCTCTCCGTGGTGCCTCTGGCTCTCTCCCGAGTGGCGACGCCGGCCATGGTGGCACCCCAGCCGGTGGGAGTGCTGGAGCTGGTGCGCCTCACTCCGGCGGGAATGGGTAGCAGCTTTACCTCGGGCCTCATCCTCGGGGCCATCTATGGGCTGTTGCCGCTCTATTTCACCGACAGCGGCGCCTCCCTCTCCCAGGTGGCGGACATGATGGCGCTGGTGATCCTGGGGGGGATGTGTCTGCAATATCCCATCGGGCGTGCATCTGATCGTTACGACAGACGGTTGGTGATCCTGCTGCTCTGCGCCCTGCTGACCCTGATCGCGTTGCTGATGGTGCTGCTGCCGGAGCCCTGGCGCGAGCCAGTCGAGGGGACTCTTGTCTTCCTGCTGGGGGGCATGGCGTTCTCCATCTATCCCTTGAGCCTCAGCCATGCTTGCGATGAACTGCGCCCGGATCAGGTGCTGGGGGCAAACCAGGGGCTGCTGCTTGCCTACAGCCTGGGAGCCATGACGGGTCCGCTGCTGGCCCCCTTTACCATGGCGACGTTCGGACCACAGGGGCTGTTCGTCTACTTTGCCCTATGCGGTCTGCTGCTGTCGGCCTATCTCGGCTGGCGCAGGCGTAAGCGAGCCCCCATTCCGCTGACGGAGCATCAGGTCTTCATGCCGGTGCCCCCCAACACCCCCATGACGGCGGAGCTGGAGCCAAGAACGGATCTGGAAGGGGAGGCAGTGCCGGCGAGCTATGCCGCGCCTGATGCAGAAGAGAGAGCGGTGAGTGAAGAGGGGCAGGAGAGGGACGCGCCGCAAGGGCGTTGAAGGCTGCCGACCCAACGACAGGGATAAAAAAACCGACTCCAGGGAGTCGGTTTTTTGTTGAGCGGCTGTTATCAGGCGGTCACGGCATCGGCCTGGGTAGCTTGTGCTTCCGGCGCCGGGTTGCGAATGAGGTAATCAAACGCACCCAGGGCGGCGGTGGCACCTGCCCCCATGGAGATGATGATCTGCTTGAACGGTACCGTGGTGGCATCCCCTGCGGCATAGACGCCAGGCAGGGAGGTGGCACCCTTGGTATCGATCTCGATTTCGCCAAAGCGGGTCAGGGCAATCTCGCTTCCTTTGAGGAACTCGGTGTTCGGCACCAGGCCTATCTGGACGAAGATGCCGGCCACAGCCAGATGCTTGATCTCGCCGGTGGTGCGATCTTCGTAGTCCATGCCCACCACCTTGCTGCCGTCGCCGATCACTTCGGTGGTGCGGGCGCTCATGATGATGTCGATATTGCCCATGGAACGGGCCTTCTTCTGCAGCACGTCGTCGGCACGCAGGGTATCGGCGAACTCCACCACGGTGACGTGCTCGACGATGCCGGCCAGATCGATGGCCGCCTCGATGCCGGAGTTGCCGCCACCGATCACCGCCACGCGCTTGCCCTTGAAGAAGGGGCCGTCACAGTGGGGGCAGTAGGCCACACCCTTGGTACGATACTCGAGTTCACCCGGCACGTTCAGGTCGCGCCAGCGGGCACCGGTTGCCAGGATCACGGCGCGGCTCTTCAAGGTGGCACCGGAGGCGAGATCCACGTTGACGTAACCATCCTTGCTGATGGCGGCGGCGCGCTGCTCGGTGATCACTTCCACGCCGTACTGCTTGACGTGCTGCTCCAGGCTGGCGGCCAGCTTGGGGCCCTCGGTGTAGGGCACGGAGATGAAGTTTTCGATGCCGACGGTGTCCATCACCTGGCCACCGAAACGTTCGGCGACAATGGCGGTGCGAATGCCTTTGCGGGCGGCATAGATGGCCGCGGCGGCACCGGCCGGGCCACCGCCCACCACCAGCACGTCATAAGGCGCTTTTTCGCTCAGCTCTTGCGCCTTGCGCTCGGCAGCGCCGGTGTCGAGTTTGGCAACGATCTCTTCCAGCGAAATGCGGCCCTGGCTGAACGGCTGACCGTTCAGGTAGACGTTCGGGACCGCCATGATTTGACGCTCGTTCACCTCATCCTGGAACAGGGCACCGTCGATCATGGTGTGGGTGATGCCGGGGTTCAGGGTGGACATCAGGTTCAGGGCCTGTACCACGTCCGGACAGTTGTGGCAGGAGAGTGAAATATAGGTCTCGAAGTGGAACTCGCCCTTGAGGTTCTTCACCTGCTCCAGCACGGCCGGATCGGCCTTGGAGGGGTGACCGCCGCTTTGCAGCAGGGCGAGCACCAGGGAGGTGAATTCATGACCCATGGGAATGCCGGCAAAGTGCACGCGCGGGGCCTGGTCCTGGGGCGCGATGCTCATGGAAGGCTTGCGGGTATTGGTGCCATCGGTCAGGGAAATTTTGGGGGACATCTCGGCAATCTCGCTGGCCAATGCCAGGAGTTCGGCGGATTTGTCGCTGTCATTGCCGGACACGCTGATCTCGATGGGATTGACGATGTACTGCAAGTAACCGTTGAGTTGTTGTTTGAGGTTGGTATCTAACATGGTCGAATTCCTTCTTGCTGAATGCGGGTCGGCACGATGACCGGATACAGAAAACAGAGGTCCACACAGCAGACCGGCGCATTTTCTGAGGGCCGTAAACAAGACCGGCCCTTGAACGGGCCGGTCTTCAGAGCGGGGAGGCTTAGATTTTGCCTACCAGATCCAGGGACGGGGCCAGGGTGGCGTCGCCTTCTTTCCACTTGGCCGGGCACACTTCACCCGGGTGGGAAGCAACGTACTGGGCAGCCTTGACCTTGCGCAGCAGTTCCAGTGCGTCACGGCCGATGCCGCCAGCGTTGATTTCAACGATCTGGATGACGCCTTGCGGGTCGATGACGAAGGTACCGCGGTCAGCCAGGCCAGCTTCTTCGATCATCACGCCGAAGTTGCGGGTGATGGTGCCGGTGGGGTCGCCGATCATCGGGTACTGGATCTTCTGGATGGTGTCAGAAGTGTCGTGCCAGGCCTTGTGGGTGAAGTGGGTGTCGGTGGAGACGGCGTAGATCTCGACGCCCAGCTTCTGGAATTCGGCGTAGTTGTCGGCCAGGTCGCCCAGCTCGGTCGGGCAGACGAAGGTGAAATCAGCCGGGTAGAAGAACACCACGGACCACTTGCCTTTCAGGTCAGCGTCAGACACCTGAACGAATTTGCCATTGTGGTAGGCGGTGGCGTTGAACGGCTTGATTTCAGTGTTGATGTAGGTAGACATGTATTTGCTCCTTGGTGATGTACATATGCCTGTCTGGTGTTGAAGAGTCGTGCCAGACGAGGCGCTTAACTTTCGATGGAGTCATCATAGTGACTTTTTCTAATCGGTCAAAGCCACAATTTTGAATCACATAAATCTATTTATTAGATAGATCATCACAACTGTACCTAACATGAATATCTCAGGCCTTCGGAGATAACTCATTGTCGAAGTTCAATTTCTGTCCTGCATGTCACATTTTCAAGGGCTGGGCCGGATTTGTTTTCATTGCGTGAGCAGAGAAGGGGGCAGACGAGGCGGCGCAGTAGAAAAAAGAGGGATAAAAAAATCCCGGCGCCGTCGCACAGACAGGGCCGGGTCATCAAACAAGGAATGGCGATAAATATGCTTTACAGCAAAGACTAACTACGGGGTGTGCAAACTTGCAGACATATGAAGAGAAGATGGCGGGTGCACAATCCTCATCTCCTCTTCGGCAACCATTGCATGGTGGGCATCATAGTGTGATGAATGTCACAACGCAAGTTTTGTGGTGTAATTTTACAGTCAAATTGAAAGTGTTTCACTTAAATAGCCGTTAAATTAGGCTGAAAACGCTTTTATTGTAATTTTATTACAGAATTTTAAGATCAAAAGTCGGTTGGGGGCTCCTGCTCCTCCATCAGCTCCAGCAGATTGATGGCCACGGCGATGAAGTCCGACTCGGTGACGATGCCAACCAGCTTGCGCCCCTTGAGTACCGGCAGACAGCCATATTTGTGGCGCTGCAGATACAGGGCCGCCTCCTTGATGCCGGCGTGGGGATCCACGCTCGCCACCTGACGAGTCATGATCTCGTCGAGCTGGACGCTGTCGGTGAACTCTGCCTCCCGCTCGGGGTTGATCAGCAGCAGCTTGGATTCGCGGGTGGCCAGGATGTCCGAGAGGGTGACCAGACCAAGCAGATGCTGGTGTTCGTCAACGATGGGAACGTGACGGATCCGCTCCTGCTGCATCAGCTCCATCGCCTGCTTGACGCTGTTTTCCGGACCCAGAGTAAAGGGGTGTTCAGTCATGATCTCGGAGAGGGTCATCATGGTGGGCCTCCTTGTGTGTCTGCTTCCACCCTAGCCCAGCCCCCGTCGCCAGAACATGATCGGGGTCAATACAAAACCTTAAAGGTTTTTTAACGGGCCCAGCCTCACAAAATGGCCCGCTATCCCTTGTCTTCCTTGGGTTTTTAGTCTTTTGGGTTGCCTTGGAAGAGGGGGATAACTAGACTAGCCGCCGATTCCCCCGAGGTGAAAGATGCAAGTATCCGATTTTCATTTTGATCTGCCAGACGAGCTGATTGCCCGCTACCCCATGGCGGAGCGTACCGCCAGCCGCCTGCTGCAGCTCGATGGTCAAACCGGCGCCCTGCGCCACGGTCATTTTGTCGATGTGCTTGACCAGCTCAACCCCGGCGATCTGCTGGTGTTCAACAATACCCGGGTCATTCCGGCCCGCATGTTTGGCCAGAAGGCCAGCGGCGGCAAGCTGGAGGTGCTGGTGGAGCGCATTCTGGACGAGCACAGCGTGCTGGCGCACGTCCGCTCGTCCAAGTCCCCCAAGCCAGGTACCCGTCTCCTTCTGGATGGCGGTGCCGACGGCGTGCCCGTCGAGGCCGAGATGCGTGCCCGCCACGACGCTCTGTTCGAGATCCACTTCCTGGACCCGCGCCCTGTGCTGACCATTCTGGATGCCATCGGCCACATGCCGCTGCCTCCCTATATCGACCGCCCCGACGAGGATGCCGACAAGGAGCGCTACCAGACCGTCTACAACCAGAAGCCGGGTGCCGTGGCGGCGCCGACCGCCGGTCTGCACTTCGACGAGCCGCTGCTCGAGCAGATCCGTGCCAAGGGCGTGGAGATGGCCTTCGTGACCCTGCACGTGGGGGCGGGCACCTTCCAGCCGGTGCGCGTCGACAAGATTGAAGATCACCACATGCACTCGGAATACGCCGAAGTGCCTCAGGAGGTGGTGGATGCCATCGCGGCGACCCGCGCCCGCGGCGGTCGGGTGGTTGCGGTGGGCACCACGTCGGTGCGATCCCTCGAGAGCGCAGCCAAGGCGACCCTGGCCCACGGCAAGCCGCTGGCGCCCTTCTTCAATGACACCGACATCTTCATCTTCCCCGGTTACGAGTTCCAGGTGGTCGATGCCATGATCACCAACTTCCACCTGCCCGAATCCACCCTGATCATGCTGGTCAGCGCCTTTGCAGGCTACGACAACGTGATGGCCGCCTATCAGGCCGCCGTGGCGGGACAGTACCGTTTCTTCAGCTACGGGGACGCCATGTTCGTCACCCGTCGCCGGGTGCAGGGTTAAGCCTTGCCCTTCAGAAGTCGTTCAGGCTCTGCTTGTCAGTATGCCGGCCGGCTTCATATTACCGGGCCCCTCGGGCCCTTTGTTGTCAGACTGTTTCTCTGACTGAATAGAGGTAGCAATGAAATTTGAATTGAAAACCACCGATGGGCGTGCCCGTCGCGGTCAACTGGTGTTCGAGCGTGGCGTGGTCCAGACCCCGGCCTTCATGCCGGTCGGCACCTACGGCACCGTCAAGGGGATGACACCGGAAGAGGTGCGTGAGACTGGTGCCCAGATCCTGCTTGGCAACACCTTCCACCTCTGGCTGCGCCCGGGTCAGGAAGTGATGCGCGCCCACGGCGATCTGCACGACTTCATGAACTGGCAGGGGCCGATCCTGACCGACTCCGGTGGTTTCCAGGTGTTCAGTCTGGGGCACATCCGCAAGATCACCGAGGAGGGGGTGCACTTCCGTCATCCCATCAACGGCGAGAAGATCTTCCTCGACCCCGAGAAGTCCATGGAGATCCAGTACGATCTGGGTTCCGACATCGTGATGATCTTCGACGAGTGCACCCCGTACCCGGCCACTTACGAGGAAGCGCGCAAGTCCATGGAGATGTCCCTGCGCTGGGCCAAGCGCTCCCGTGACAAGTTCGATGCGCTGGGCAACAAGAACGCCCTGTTCGGCATCATTCAGGGTTCTGTCTACGAACCGTTGCGGGATGTGTCGCTGGACGGTCTCCTTGAGATCGGCTTCGACGGTTACGCGGTCGGTGGTCTCGCCGTGGGTGAGCCCAAAGAGGACATGCATCGCATCCTTGACCATGTCTGCCCGAAAATTCCAGCCGACAAGCCGCGCTACCTGATGGGGGTGGGCAAGCCGGAGGATCTGGTGGAAGGGGTGCGCCGCGGTATCGATATGTTCGACTGCGTGATGCCGACCCGCAACGCCCGCAACGGTCATCTCTTTACCACCGATGGGGTGGTCAAGATCCGCAACGCCAAGTACCGGGAAGACACCAGCACACTGGATGCGGACTGCGATTGCTACACCTGCAAGAACTACACCCGCAGCTATCTGTACCATCTGGACAAGTGCAACGAGATCCTCGGTGCCCGTCTGAATACCATCCACAACCTGCGTTATTACCAGCGCGTGATGCAGGGTTTGCGGGACGCGATCGAGCAGGGTAAATTAGACGACTTTGTAACTGAGTTTTACCGTCGGCAAGGGAAGCCTGTGCCTCCACTGGCTGAAAATGACGTGAAATAACAACGACATATAAGTTAGTATTCAAATCTACATCAATAAGAGGTTGTTAAATGAGCATTATCTCCAAGGCGTATGCAGAAAGCGCGGCTCCGGCAGCACAGGGGGGTGGCATGGAAATGATCATCATGCTGGCCGTGTTCGGTCTCATCTTCTACTTCATGATCTACCGTCCCCAGGCCAAGCGTGCCAAGGAGCATCGCAATCTGATGAGCTCCCTCTCCAAGGGCGACGAAGTGCTCACTTCCGGTGGCCTGGTCGGCAAGATCGCCAAGGTTTCCGCCGACAGCGACTACATTGTGCTGGCCCTGAACGATCAGACTCAGGTCACCATCAAGCGTGACTTCGTCTCTGCCGTTCTGCCCAAGGGTTCTATCCAGTCCCTCTAATCTCCCGAGGAGCACAGCGTGTTAAATCGCTATCCGCTGTGGAAATACCTGATGGTGATCGTCGTGATCGCCATCGGTTTTCTATATGCAGCCCCCAATCTTTACGGCGAAGACCCGGCCTTGCAGGTCTCTGCCAGCCGTGGTGCCGAAGTCAAACTAGAAACCCTCGATCAGGTGAAGGAAACCCTCGACGAGGCGAAGATCCCTGTCAAGCATGCGGCGTTCGAGCACGGCTTCATCCTGATCCGTTTCAACAACACCGAAGACCAGCTCAAGGCGCGCGACATCGTGGCCAACAAGCTGGGCGACAATTTCATCACCGCCCTCAACCTGGCACCGTCCACCCCCGCTTGGCTCGAGGCCATCGGCGCGGCGCCCCTGAAGCTCGGTCTTGACCTGCGGGGCGGTGTGCACTTCCTGATGGAAGTGGACATGGCCGAAGCGCTGGCCAAGCAGCAGGAACAGATGGTGCAGGATTTCCGCGCCGAGCTGCGCACCCAGAAAATTCGCTACTCCGGTGTACGCCGGGTCGGGGATCAGGTGCAGGTGGTCTTCCGTGACGAGGCCGATCAGGCCAAGGCACTCTCCTTCCTGCGTCGCCAGAATGCGGATCTTGTCTTCACCACCGACCAGAAAGGGGATGACTTCATCCTGCTGGCCAGTCTGAGCGAAGCCAAGGTCAAAGAGGTGAAGAAGTATGCCCTCGAGCAGAACATCACCATCATCCGCAACCGGGTGAACGAACTGGGTGTGGCCGAGCCGCTGGTCCAGCAGCAGGGCGGTGAGCGTATCATCGTCGAGCTGCCGGGGATCCAGGACACCGCCCGTGCCAAGGAGATCCTGGGTGCCACCGCGACCCTGGAGTTCCACATGGTCGATGAGGCTGCCGATATCCAGGCCGCTGCCGCAGGCCGCGTGCCGCCGAGCTCCAAGGTCTACAACGATCGCAACGGTCGTCCCGTGGTACTGCAAAAGCGCGTGATCCTGACCGGTGACCACATCGTGGGTGCCCAGTCCGGTTTCGATGAATACAGCCGTCCCCAGGTCAACATCAAGCTCGATGGTCAGGGTGGCAACAAGATGGCCAACTTTACCAAGGACAACGTTGGCAAAGGCATGGCGACCGTCTTCATCGAGTACAAGCCGGTGGGTCAGCCTGGTCCGGACGGCAAGCGCAAGTTCCGCAAGCAGGAGGAGGTGATCAACGTCGCCACCATCCAGTCTCGCCTGGGTAGCCAGTTCCGCATCACCGGGATCGACAACGCCAACGAAGCCCACAACCTGGCGCTGCTGCTGCGTGCCGGTGCCCTGATTGCCCCGATCCAGATCGTCGAAGAGCGCACCATAGGCCCGAGCCTGGGTCAGCAGAACATCGACAGCGGGATGGAAGCCATCGGCTGGGCCATGCTGGTGATCGTGCTCTTCATGGGGATCTACTACCGTGCCTTCGGCTGGGTGGCCAATCTGGCGCTGACCATGAACCTGGTGCTCATCGTCGGTATCATGTCGATGATCCCGGGGGCCACCATGACCCTGCCGGGCATCGCCGGTATCGTGTTGACGCTGGGGATGGCGGTGGATGCGAACGTGCTGATCTACGAGCGTATTCGTGAAGAGATCCGCAATGGTCGCGGGGTGCAGCAAGCCATTCACCTGGGCTTTGATCGCGCCTTCTCCACCATCGCCGACTCCAACGTCACCTCGCTCATCACCTGCGTGATCCTGTTCGGTATCGGTACCGGTGCCATCAAGGGCTTCGCCCTGACCCTCGGGATCGGCCTGACGGCGTCCATGTTCACTGCCATCACGGTATCCCGCGCCATCATCAACCTGGCCTGGGGTGGACGGCGCATCGACAAGCTGCCGATCTAAGGAAGAGACATGTTTCAAATTCTACATTTTGAAAAGCCCATCCCCTTCATGCGTTTCGCCAAGCTGGGTATGGTCCTCTCTGCTCTGGTGACGGTGCTCGCCCTCTACGTTCTGTACGATCGTGGCCTGAACTGGGGGCTGGACTTCACCGGCGGTACCACCATCGAGGTGGGGTTCCAGCAGTCGGTGAGCCTGGACAAGATGCACGAGGCGCTGGATCAGCAGAAGATTGACGGGGCGACCCTGCAGTTCTTCGGCTCCAGCCGTGATGTGCTGGTGCGCATGGCCCCCCAAGAGGGCGTCAAGGTCGAGCAGCAGGGCAACGAGGTCCTGGCGGCCGCCAAGCTGGTCGACGAGAGCGCCGTGCTCAAGCGTGTCGAGTTCGTCGGTCCCTCCGTGGGTGACGAGCTGGCCACCGACGGTGCCCTGGCCATGCTGGCCTCCATCATCTGTATCCTGATCTACGTGGCGGTGCGCTTCGAGTGGCGTCTGGCCACGGGTGGCATCCTCTCCCTGGCTCACGACGTGATCATCACCCTCGGCATCTTTGCCTACTTCCAGTACGAGTTCGACCTGACCGTGCTGGCGGCGCTGATGACGCTGGTGGGGTACTCCCTGAACGACACCATCGTTGTGTTCGACCGGGTGCGGGAGAATTTCCGCAAGGTACGCCGTGGGGACACCGCGGAGATCATGGATCTCTCCATGACCGAGACCCTGAGCCGGACCATCATCACCTCGGGGTTGACCTTCGTGGTGGTGGTGGCGCTGCTGCTCAAAGGCGGGCCTCTGATCCACGGTTTCTCCATCGCCATGGTGATCGGGGTGGCCTTCGGGACCTACTCCTCCATCTATGTGGCGAGCGCCTCAGCCATGTTCCTCGGGATCAAGCGGGAGCACATGCTGCCGACCCAGGTGGAAAAAGAGGGCGCGGATCAGCAAGAGATCCTGCCGTAACAGACAAGGGCGCCGCAAGGCGCCCTTTCTCTTGTGGCCGGGGTGAGTCATGATGCTCCCCACAACCCAGCATCCATTACCCAAAGCAAGGAGCAAGCCCATGCAACACAATCCCCGTTTTCTGGCCCTGGTAGAGGCCATCCGCCCGCAGGTGCAGGAAACCGATGTGCACCAGATCAAGCGCTGGCAGGATGAGGGCCGAGCATTTCATCTGATCGACGTGCGCGAAGAGAGCGAGTGGGCCAGGGGCCATCTGCCGGGGGCCACCTATCTCGGGCGTGGGGTGATAGAGCGTGACATCGAGACCCGGTATCCGGATCCCGACACCGAACTCTACCTCTATTGTGGTGGGGGATTTCGCTCCATCCTGGTGGCGGATAACCTGCAGAAGATGGGTTATTCCCGGGTCGTCAGCGTCGATGGAGGCTTTCGCGGCTGGAGCGATGCCGGATACCCTGTCGAATCCTGATTTATTTGAGGGAGAGGGGCTGCGCCACATGACAAACGGCCCCGTGATCTTTACCATATGCGGGGTCAAGCGTAAGCGTCGGAGTGTTCATTGAACGTCAGGATAGGGATTGGATACCTCACGGGTATCCTGTTGTTGCTCCCCTTGTGGGGTTGCAGCAGTAGCAGTCAGGTAAAAGCGCCTCAAGTTCCCAAGCCGCAACCCGCTTCACTGGTATTGGCGACCCCCTTGCAGGTCTCCTACCAGAGCGAGTTGGCGTTGGCGCGACTCGGGCAGATGCTCAGTGAAATGGAATTGACGACCGAACAGCGGGCAGAACTCTTCTATGAGCGTGCCGTGGTGTTTGACCGGGTGGGCTTGCGTTCCCTGGCGCGACTCGACTTCAACCGCGCCCTGCGGGAGAAGCCGGATTTTGCCGAGGCCTACAACTTCATCGGTGTCTATCTGGTTCAACAGCAGAACTACGACGAGGCCTATGAGGCGTTCGACTCCGCTCTGGAGCTCGCCCCGGATTACGACTACGCCTATCTCAACCGGGGAATCGCGCTCTATTACGGCAATCGTCCCGAGCTTGCCGCGGCGGATATGAAGCGCTTCTACGAGGCGCAACCGGAAGACCCTTATCGGGTGATCTGGCTCTATCTGGCCGAGCAGAAGCTCAACGGACCGGCGGCCATGAGCCGGATGCGCGAGCGGCTCAACAAATATGACGACGACGCCTGGAACTGGGATCTGGTGCGCCTCTATACGGGCGACATCAATGCCACCCAGTTGATGAGCAACGTGGTGAAAGGGGTCAAGGACAACAGGGAGCTCGCCGAGCGCCTGTGCGAGACCTACTTCTACCTCGGCAAGTTCGAGCTGGCCAAGGGTAACCGCAAGGAAGCCATCAGCTACTTCAAGCTGGCGCTGGCCAACAACGTCTATGACTTCATCGAGCATCGCTATGCCTTGCTGGAGCTGGAACTGATGGCGCGCAAGCCCCAGCCACCCGGAGCCCAGGGCAAGAGCGGCAAAGCGTGACTAAACGGGTTTGAACCCCATGAAAAAGGCCTCTTGACGAGGCCTTTTTGCTGTCTGGTGACACGGGTTGTACCGCTACTCCACCAGGCTCATGCCGGGGATCTGGCGCCAGTAACCGTTGCAGTCCCGCTCCTGCAGCAGGGGCAGGGGGGCCATCCCCTGTTCGTTGGCCTTGAAGCGCTCCAGCATCGTCAGGGTCTCCATGCCTTCGGGAGAGAGGCGCACCACATCCACCAGGTCTTCCATCCCCTTGAGCTCGTTGCCCAGGTTGTAGCAGTAACCGGACTGGGTCTGGATGCCGTTGAGGTTGAACACCTTCTGCCCCTCGCGACTGCTGGCAAGCCGACCGGTGGGGTAGTGGATGCAGGCCAGTTCGCAGTTGTCCTTGGGCCGGTCGAGGGAGCGGGCGGTGAAGCAGCGTGCCGAGTAGGCGAGCGGCAGATGACCATAGGCGAACACCTCCACCTCGAACTGCTGGCGTTCCCTGCCCAGATCCTGATTGAGCTGCATCAGCCAGTCGCGGGAGAGCTCCACCGGCATCACCCAGCGCTGCATCCCCTGTTTAAGCAGCATGCGCAGCACGTCGGCGTTGTAGGCGTTGATGGCGGGGCCGCAGACGAACGGCAGCCCGGCTTCACTGGCGAGCTGGACGGCCCCCAGATCGTTGGCCTCGATCATCAGCTCGCCGTTGTCGACCAGCCGCTTGACCTCCTTGAGCTCGGAGGGGGCAGAGATCAGCGCCAGCGTGGAGAGCACCGCCTGCCTGCCGGAGCCCGCCACCTGACGGGCGAGGGCAATCCAGTCATCCACTTTCATTTCACGCCGCTTGCTGCAGACGGTCTCCCCCAGATAGACGATGTCGGCCTGGCTGGCGGCGGCCGCCTGATAGAAGGCCTGGGTGTCGGCCTTGGGCCAGTAGAAGAGCAGGGGGCCGAGAGAGAATTTCATGAACAGGGCTCCTTATTGCCACTGGCGATGATAGGCACCGAGGGTGGTCTGGCTCCCCTCGGAGACGCGGGCGAGCTGGGCATCCCACTCGGCCTTGACCTGATAGGCCTCGGGGTTGGCCTGATAGGCGTCGATGGCGGCGCGCCAGACCCGGGTCACCTGCTCCACATAGGCGGGGCTGCGCTGGCGTCCCTCGATCTTGACCGACTGGATGCCGGTCTGGAACAGCTCGGGCAGGAGGCCGAGGGTGTTGAGGCTGGTGGGCTCCTCCAGCGCGTGATAGGTCTGGCCATCCACCTCGAAGCGCCCCTTGCACAGGGTCGGGTAGCCGGCGTTTTCCCCCGGGCCGTAACGATCGATCAGCACCTCGTTGAGGCGGGATTCGAGGCCGCTCGGGGTCTCCTCCCAGCGTACGAACTTGGCCGGTGAGCAGGCGCCGACGGTGTTGGGGCTCTCGCCTGTCATGTAGGAGGAGAGGTAGCAGCGCCCCTCCGCCATGATGCAGAGGCTGCCGAAGGCGAACACCTCGAGGCCGACGTCGGTCTCGCGGGCCAGCTGCCTGACCTGATGCATGGAGAGCACCCGCGGCAGCACCACCCGGCCGACGTTGAAGTGCTGCTGGTAGAAGCGGATGGCAGCGGCGTTGGTGGCGCTGGCCTGGACCGAGACATGCAGCTCCATGTCGGGATGGCGGCGGCTGGCATAATCGAGCACGGCGAGATCGGCGATGATCAGGGCATCGGCACCGAGCGCCACCCCTTTGTCCACGGCCTGCTTCCAGCGGGCGTCGGAGCCCGGGTGGGCAAAGGTATTGATGGCGATGTGCAGCTTGCGGCCATGCTGGTGGACATAGTCAACCGCTCTTTCCAGCTTGCTGTCGGTGAAGTTGAGCCCGGCGAAATGGCGGGCATTGGTGTCATCCTTGAAGCCGATATAGACCGCATCGGCCCCGTTATCCACGGCTGTCTTCAGTGCCGGCAGGCTGCCTGCCGGGCAGAGTAATTCCATCGGGTACGCTCCGAGAGGGCAAAAATGCAAAGTGGCCCGATTGTATTCATGCTTGCCCTCCCGCTTTTTGACCTGAGGCAGCTTTAGGTGGCTTTACCCTTCTTGAGGTAAGTGGGCACAAGTTTGATTTTCAACAGGATCTTGCCGAAGGGGCTGTGCTTGAATGCGCAAAAAACTGGGAGTTTATCGTGTTTCAACATCTGCAACGTCGCCTGGTCGAACAGGCACCCCGTCTCTTGCGCCACCCCCTCAAGCTGGTGCCCTTCCCGCTGCAACAAAACCTGATGGAGGCCCTGCTGGGCAGGGTATTCCGGGAGGCCATCGAAGAGGGGGAATTTGCGTTTCTTGCGGGCAAGTGGCTGAAAGTGGAAGTCAGCGATCTGGGGCTATGCTGGTTTATCAGCGAGCAGGAGGGCAAATTGGTAGTGGCGAGGAAGTGTGAGCACGCCGATGTCTGTTTCAGCGGCAATAGCCAGGATCTTGTTCTGATCGCCGGGCGCAAGGAAGATCCCGACTCTCTCTTCTTCCAGCGCAAGCTGAAGATTGAAGGGAACACCGAGTTGGGTCTGGAGGTGAAAAACCTGATGGACAGCCTGGATCTTGACGGGCTGGGATTGATGAAATACCCCCTGATGGATCTGGCGACCTTTATCGAGCGGGCCCGCGAGACGCACGTGCCCACTGCCGCGACAATGAGCTGAGCCGTTTTCTTGCCCGAGTGCTGCGGAACAGGTGAACTTGAGCCGCAGTACCCCACTGTCAGCGTGACCACGCAGGGTGGGGAGGTGTCATCTGTCTGTTTGTGCAGAAATGCCTGGTCGGAAGCGGTGCCAAAATAGCGATTGGTTATGTTACAATTGCGCGCCATTTTTGACTGAAGATTGACTGGGCATGTTGGATCAGATTCGTATCGTGTTGGTAAACACCTCTCACACCGGCAACATGGGATCCGCGGCGCGGGCCATGAAGACCATGGGGCTGACTCAACTGGTGCTGGTCGATCCCCAGGCCCAGCCGGATGAGGAGGCCGTCGCCCTGGCAGCGGGGGCCAGCGATATCCTGGCTCGCGCCCGTATCGTGCCGACCCTGGATGAAGCCATTGCCGACTGTGGTCTGGTCATCGGCACCAGTGCCCGTTCCCGCACCCTGAGCTGGCCCATGCTGGATCCCCGTGAAGCGGGCGAGAAGCTGGTTGCCGAGGGCATGGAGCACCCGGTCGCGCTGGTGTTTGGCCGTGAACGCACCGGCCTCACCAATGACGAACTGCAAAAATGCCACTTCCATGTGGCCATTCCCGCCAATCCAGAATACAGCTCCCTCAATCTGGCCATGGCAGTGCAGACCCTTTGTTACGAGGTGCGGATGCGCTGGCTGGAAGTACAGAACCAGGAGCATTCGGCCCCGGAGGATGAGCGGGTCGAGTACCCCAGCGCCCAGCAACTGGAAGGGTTTTATCAGCATCTGGAGCAGACGCTGCAAAAGACGGGGTTCATTGCCGATGACCATCCAGGCCATGTGATGAGCAAACTGCGTCGTCTATTCAATCGGGCCAGACCCGAAGCGGTGGAGTTGAACATCCTGCGGGGCATTCTCACCTCTGTCCAGAAGTTCAGGGCACAGGATTAATCCCGACTGATTTACTCAAGCATATACTTGACTGATTTAGTCGGGTATGTGACCATATGCCACATATTGATTGGTTCGCAAGACGGTAAGGCATATGAGACTGACCTCAAAAGGACGTTACGCGGTGACAGCCATGCTCGACGTGGCGTTGCATGCAGAGCAGGGGCCCGTGCCCCTGGCTGATATTTCAGAGCGCCAGGGCATCTCCTTGTCCTATCTGGAACAACTGTTTGCCCGTCTGCGCAAGCATGGTCTGGTGAGCAGCGTACGTGGCCCCGGTGGCGGCTATCGCCTCGGTCTGGCCCCTGGCGAGATTTCGGTCGGTCAGGTGATCACCGCGGTCGATGAATCGGTCGATGCGACCAAGTGCCTCGGCAAAGGGGGCTGCCACGGTGGTACCCAGTGCCTGACCCACTCCTTGTGGCGGGATCTGAGCGAACGCATCTCCAGTTTCCTGGGGGATATCACCCTGGCCGAGCTGGTTGGTCAGGCCGATGTGCGCCGTATCGCCGGCAAGCAAGATGAACAAATGAAGACCGTGTTGTCCCTGGTTGATCGGGCCGAACGCGGTGATGTGAGCTTGAAAGTCCAACTATAAACGTGCTTTCCACGACGAGTCGCTGTGTGACCCCGTCGTAACGGAGAAAAAGATGAAACTGCCTATTTACCTTGATTATTCGGCAACCTGTCCGGTGGACCCGCGTGTCGCAGAAAAAATGATGCAGTGCCTCACCATGGACGGCCTGTTCGGCAACCCAGCCTCCCGTTCCCACCGTTTCGGCTGGCAGGCCGAAGAGGCGGTGGATCTGGCCCGTAATCAAGTGGCAGAGCTGATCGGCGCGGACCCGCGCGAGATCGTCTTTACCTCCGGTGCGACCGAGTCCAACAACCTGGCCATCAAGGGCATCGCCCATTTCTACGCCGGCAAGGGCAAGCACATCGTCACCTCCAAGACCGAGCACAAGGCGGTACTGGATACTTGCCGCCAACTGGAGCGGGAAGGCTATGAGGTGACCTACCTCGAGCCTATGCCCAATGGCCTGTTCACCCTTGAGCAGATCGAAGGCGCCCTGCGTGATGACACCATCCTGGTCAGCATCATGCACGCCAACAACGAGATCGGGGTGGTGCAAGACATTGCTGCCATCGGCGAGCTGTGCCGTTCCCGCAAGATCCTGCTGCACGTGGACGCCGTCCAGAGCGTGGGCAAGATCCCGGTCGACGTGGAAACGCTCAAGGTTGATCTGCTCTCCATGTCCGCCCACAAGGTATACGGCCCGAAAGGCATTGGCGCTCTGTATGTGCGCCGTAAGCCCCGTGTGCGCCTGGAAGCCCAGATGCACGGCGGTGGTCACGAGCGCGGCATGCGCTCTGGTACCCTGGCAACCCACCAGATCGTCGGCATGGGGGAAGCCTTCCGCATCGCCAAGGAAGAGATGGCGAGCGAGAGCCAGCACATCATGGCCCTGCGCCAGCGTCTGTGGGATGGCATCAAGAACATCGAAGAAGTCTATATCAACGGGGATCTGGACCAGCGTGTACCGGGCAACCTGAACGTCAGCTTCGCCTATGTGGAAGGGGAATCCCTCATCATGGCACTGAAGGATCTGGCGGTCTCTTCCGGTTCTGCCTGTACTTCGGCCAGCCTGGAACCTTCCTACGTGCTGCGCGCCCTGGGTCTGAACGACGAGCTGGCACACAGCTCCATCCGTTTCAGCATCGGTCGCTTCACCACCGAAGAAGAGATCGACTACGCAATCAAGCTCATCTGCGACTCCATCGGTCGTCTGCGCGAGATGTCCCCCTTGTGGGAGATGTTCAAGGATGGCGTCGATCTGAACACGGTCGAATGGGCACATCACTGATCCTTGCCAGCATGGCAAGGATCTGGTGAACAACGGAATTAGCAGGAGTTAGATATGGCTTACAGTGAAAAAGTAATCGACCACTACGAGAATCCCCGCAACGTCGGTGGTTTTGACAAGAACGATCCCAGCGTCGCCACCGGTATGGTCGGTGCACCGGCCTGTGGTGACGTCATGAAGCTGCAACTGAAAATCAGCGACGATGGCATCATCGAAGATGCCAAGTTCAAGACCTACGGCTGTGGTTCCGCCATAGCCTCCAGCTCCCTGGTGACCGAGTGGGTCAAGGGCAAGACCCTGGACGAAGCGGCCGGTATCAAGAACACCGACATCGCCGAAGAGCTGGCGCTGCCGCCGGTGAAGATCCACTGCTCCATTCTGGCGGAGGACGCCATCAAGGCCGCCATCGCCGATTACAAGCAGAAGAAAGGTCTTTAAGGTCCGGAGAGCAGTATGGCCATAACCATGACAGATGCCGCAGCGGCGCGGGTTTCCTCCTTCATGATCAACCGGGGCAAGGGCATCGGCCTGCGCCTCGGCGTCAAGACGACCGGCTGTTCTGGCCTTGCCTATGTGCTCGAGTTCGTGGATGAGCTGGCTGCCGAGGATCAGGTGTTCGAGCAGAAAGGCGTCAAGATCATCGTGGATGCCAAGAGCCTGATCCACCTGGATGGCACCGAGCTGGACTTCGTGAAGGAAGGCCTCAACGAGGGCTTCCAGTTCAACAACCCGAATGCCAAGGGCGAATGTGGTTGTGGCGAAAGCTTCAGCGTGTAAGTGGTTCGATTGACTGATCGCCCATGTTTGCAACGCCTCGCAGCCCCAAGGGTGAGCCCTGTTGCGGCGAGTCTCTTGTGATCAACACCTTGCTCATCAACACAGTGGTGTGGACGCCAGTCCATGCCACTGCTCTCAAGTTCAAGACGAGTGTGGTTGCACTCCCAGCGCTATTGTCTGAGGACGAAGGATGAATCATTTCGAGCTGTTCGGGCTGGCTGAGGGCTTCGAGCTCGATACTCGCCAACTGGCTGACACCTATCGTCAGCTGCAGACCCAGTTCCATCCCGATCGTTTTGCGACAGCCCCCGAGCGGGAGCAGCTTGCTGCCGTGCAGCGTGCTGCCCAGATCAACGATGCGTTTACCACCCTCAAGGCCCCCTTGCGCCGAGCCGAGTACCTGCTCTCCTTGCGGGGCACCGATATTCGCGGCGAGCAGCAGACACTGCAAGATCCTGCCTTTCTGATGCAACAGCTGGAGTGGCGAGAGCGGCTGGCTGATCTCAAGGGCGACGCCGACCCTGAGGGGGCCATCAAGGATTTTCGCCAGGAGATCAGGCATGATCACCAGGCGTTGATGCAACGGCTGACCGACTCTCTCACCAGGGGTGAGGATCTGCAGGCGGCGGATTGCGTTCGCAAGCTCAAATTTGTCGACAAGCTCCTCGAGGAGCTGGAACGATTCGAAGACTCGCTGTTCGAGTCTTGACCCTCTAACGCAGGAATTGTGATTACCCATGGCATTACTGCAAATTGCCGAGCCAGGCCAGAGCGCCGCACCTCACCAGCATAAACGTGCCGTCGGCATCGATCTTGGCACCACCAACTCCCTGGTCGCCGCCGTGCGCAGCGGCCAGGCCGACACCCTCTGTGACGAGCAGGGGCGTGATCTGCTGCCTTCCGTGGTCCATTACCAGGCCGATACCATCCGGGTTGGCTTCGATGCCAAGCGTGAGGCGGCCCTCGATCCCCACAACACCATCGTCTCGGTCAAGCGGATGATGGGCAAGGCGCTGGCCGACATCGATACCCGCCAGCAGCCTTACGAGTTCGTAGCTACCGAGACGGGTATGCCTCAGTTGCGGACCCGCCAGGGGCTGGTCAATCCGGTGCAGGTCTCGGCCGAGATCCTGAAAAAACTGGCCGAGCGCGGTGCCGCGTCCCTCGGGGGAGACCTCGACGGCGTGGTCATCACGGTGCCCGCCTATTTTGACGATGCCCAGCGTCAGGGTACCAAGGACGCGGCCAGACTGGCCGGTCTGCATGTGCTGCGCCTGCTGAACGAGCCCACCGCGGCGGCCATCGCCTATGGCCTCGACTCCGGTCAGGAAGGGGTGATCGCCGTCTATGACCTGGGTGGCGGAACCTTCGATATCTCCATCCTGCGTCTGCATCGCGGGGTGTTTGAGGTGATGGCCACCGGTGGCGACTCGGCACTCGGTGGTGACGATTTTGACCATCTGCTGGCGGACTGGCTCAAAGAGCAAGCCGGGTTGTCCGGTCAGCTCGATGCCCGTACCCAGCGCGAGTTGCTGGATGCGGCGGCCAGCATCAAGCACGGCCTCACCGATGCCGATGCCGTTACCTGCACCTTTGCCGGCTGGCAGGGTACCGTCACCCGCAGCCAGTTTGACGAGCTGATCCAGCCCCTGGTCAAGCGCACCCTGCAGGCCTGTCGGCGCGCCCTGCGCGATGCGGGTCTCGAGCAGGAAGAGGTACTGGAAGTGGTGATGGTCGGTGGCTCGACCCGGGTGCCGCTGGTGCGCGAGCGGGTGGGCGAGTTCTTCGGCCGCACCCCCTTGACCAGCATCGACCCTGACAAGGTGGTGGCCATCGGTGCCGCCATCCAGGCCGACATCCTGGTGGGCAACAAGCCCGACGCCGAGATGCTGCTGCTGGACGTCATCCCGCTTTCCCTCGGTCTTGAGACCATGGGCGGCCTCGCCGAGAAGGTGATCCCGCGCAATACCACCATTCCGGTGGCCCGCGCCCAGGAGTTCACCACCTTCAAGGATGGCCAGACCGCAATGGCCATCCACGTGGTGCAGGGAGAGCGCGAGCTGGTGGCCGATTGCCGCTCCCTGGCCCGCTTCACCCTGACCGGCATTCCGCCCATGGCGGCGGGGGCGGCCCACATTCGCGTCACCTTCCAGGTGGATGCGGACGGTCTGCTGTCGGTCAGCGCCATGGAGAAATCCTCCGGCGTGCAGGCCGAGATCCAGGTCAAGCCCTCCTACGGGCTGGGGGAAGATGACATCCTCAACATGCTGAGCGCCTCCATCGCCAATGCCCAGCAGGACATGGACGCCCGCATGCTGGCGGAGCAGCAGGTCGAGGCCGACCGGGTGGTCGAGAGCCTCAACGCCGCCCTGGCCGCCGATGGCGAGGCTTTATTGAGCCCCGCCGAGCGGGCCGAGCTGGATGCCGCCATCGCCCATCTGCTGACCATGCGCAGCACGGGCACCACCAACCAGATCAAAGAGGCCATCGAGGCAGCGGATGCTGCCAGTGGCGAATTTGCAGCCCGCCGGATGGATGCCTCCATCCGCAAGGTGCTGACCGGACAAAACGTCAACAAGGTGTGATATGCCAAAACTGATTATTCTGCCCCATCCTGAGCTCTGTCCGGACGGCGCAGCCCTCGAAGGCGCGACCGGTGAAACCATTCTGGACATCGCGCTGCGCAACGGCATCGAGATCGAGCATGCCTGCGAGAAGTCCTGTGCCTGCACCACCTGCCACTGCGTGGTGCGGGAAGGGTTCGACTCCCTCGAGCCGAGCGACGAGCTGGAAGACGACATGCTGGACAAGGCGTGGGGGCTGGAGCCAGAATCCCGTCTCAGCTGCCAGGCCAGACTGGCGGACGAGGATCTGGTGGTGGAACTGCCCAAGTACACCCTGAATCTGGCGTCCGAGCGCCACTGATGACCCCTTAATTACACATGAGTGAATTGCGCGTGCAGCATCTCATGGTGCAGTAATGATATGGTGAAGGCCGTGACCCTTGAGGGAGCGGCCTTTTTTGTGCCCGTGATTTCCCTATTCGTTGATGAAAGTGCCAATAAAAAGGAAGCAAGAGAACATGGCTGACATGATGAACGTAAGGTTGTCGTCCCAGGCTGCCGCCGCCCAGTGGGGCGAGGGTGCCCTGCTCAGTTTCAGCGGGGACGAGGCCCATCTCCATCTGGCCGCTGGCCAGGAGAAGGAGGCGCTGCGCGCCATCCAGCGCGGGGCCAGACGCCTCGAGTCGAGCGGCATCAAGCGCATCAAGCTGGTGGGCGAGGGGTGGAATGGGGAGCGTCGTTACGCCTTTTCCCAGGGCTTCTATGCCGCCAAGGGGGTTCGTGAGCTCGATTTTGGTGAACAGAGCGAACAGGAAGCGGCCGAACTCGCCGCCTTGCTCAAGGCGACCCACTGGGTGCGCGAGGTGACCAACGGCTGCCCGGAAGCCATCTACCCCATGAGCCTGGCGGAGTCCGCTCTGCTGCTCATTCGCAGCCTCGGCGGTGACAAGGTGACCGCCCGCATCACCGCTGGCGAAGCCTTGCGTGAATCGGGTCATATCGGGATCTGGTCGGTGGGCCGTGGCAGCGAGCGCGAGCCGGTGCTGCTGGAGCTCGACTACAACCCGACCGGGGATGCCAACGCTCTCGTGGTCGCGGCGCTGGTGGGCAAGGGGATCACTTTCGATTCCGGCGGCTACTCCATGAAGTCCTCCGACAACATGCTGCCGATGAAGTCCGACATGGGCGGCGCAGCCATGGTGACCGGCGCCCTGGCGCTGGCCATCAGCCGTGGCCTGAACAAGCGGGTCAAGCTCATCCTCTGCTGCGCCGAGAACCTGGTCTCCGGCCACGCCTTCAAGCTCGGCGACATCCTCACCTATCGCAACGGCATCTCGGTCGAGATCCAGAATACCGACGCGGAAGGTCGCCTGGTGCTGGCAGACGGCCTGCTGGCCGCGAGCGAAAGCGGGGCTGCCTATATCCTCGACGCCGCTACCCTGACCGGCGCCGCCAAGACAGCGCTGGGCCGCGACTACAATGCCGTGTTTGCCCTCGATGAGGCGGAGCAGGTGCGCGCGCTGGCTGCCGCCAACGCCGAAAACGAGAAAGCCTGGCCGCTGCCGCTCGAACCCTGGCACGCAGGCCAGCTCACCTCGGCCTTTGCCGAGCTGGGCAACGTGGCGTCCGCCGAAGGCACTGCCGGTGCCACCACGGCAGCGGCTTTCCTGTCGCGCTTTGTCCGTGACGAAGGCAAGGGCTGGGTGCACCTGGACCTGGCCGCTTCCTATCAGAAGTCGGGCAATGATCTCTGGGCGACCGGGGCCAAGGGCCATGGTCTTCGCACGATTGCCCGCTGGTTGCAGGAGGTGTGCGCATGAACGTCTGGTTGAGCCGAGAGTTTGCACCGGCCGAGTGGGGGGAGGGGGCACTGCTCTCCCACCGTGCCGACGGCATGGTGATCCATCTGGTGAGCGCCACTCCCTTGCTGGATATCCAGCAGGCGGCGCGGCGCCTGTGCAGCCAGGGGATCCAGCAGGTTGTCCTGGCTGGCCACTGGGAGCGGGAGCAGCAGTGGGCTTTTGCCCAAGGGCTGCAGACGCCCAAGGCGGAAGTGGGGTTGCAGTGGGCCACTTCGTCCGAGGAGGACAGGGAGGAGCTGGAGGCGCGCTGGCTGTGCGGGCGCTGGGTGCGGGAGATGACCAACGCCACTCCGGAGCAGCTGGGGCCGCTGGAGCTGGCGGTCGAAGCCGCTGCCTTCCTCACCGAGCTGGCACCGGACCGGATCAGCCATCGCATCCTCAAGGGAGAGGCGCTGCAACAGGCGGGCTGGGTCGGTCTCTATCAAGTGGGTCGTGGCAGTGACCGCGAGCCCGTGATGCTGGAGCTGGATTTTAATCCGGGCAAGGATCCCAAGGCGCCGGTAGCTGCCGCCCTGGTGGGCAAGGGGATCACCTTCGATTCCGGCGGCTACTCCATGAAGACCTCCCAGGGCATGCTGACCATGAAACACGACATGGGCGGTGCCGCCATCGTCACCGGCGCGCTGGCGCTGGCCATTCTGCGTGGCCTCGACAAGCGGGTGAAGCTTATCCTCTGCTGCGCCGAGAACCTGGTATCCGGCCATGCCTACAAGCTGGGTGACATCCTCACCTACAAGAACGGCACCACGGTGGAGGTGGTCAATACCGACGCCGAAGGGCGTCTGATCCTGGCCGACGGCTTGCAACTGGCCGGCGAGTCTGGTGCGCCGCTCATCATCGACGCTGCCACCCTCACCGGGGCGGCCGTGATGGCGCTGGGGGGGCGTTACAACGCCCTGTTTGGACTGGACAAGGGGCTGGTGAGCCGCGCCATGGCCTATTCGGATGCGGAGCAGGAGCCAGCATGGCCGCTGCCGCTGGAGCCCTGGCATCGCCAGCAGTGCCCGTCCCACTATGCCGACACCGCCAACAGCCGCCCCGTGCCGGGCGGCGGACCGGGGGGGGCCTCCAATGCGGCAGGCTTCCTCTCCCGCTTTGTCCCTGATGAGGGAAGAGGCTGGCTGCATGTCGATCTCGCCGCCTGCTTCAGCGAAAACGGCGACAGTCTGTGGGCGCCCGGGGCCAATACCCTGGGGATGCGCACCATCGCCCATACCCTGCTGGCGGAGACGCGCTGAGTCAGTGAGCGGCATCACAAGGGCACCTCAGGGTGCCCTTTCCAGTGCTGCTTTGCTGAGCAATTGATACGGTTTTGAGGCATTAGCATGCCGATCGTGCGCAAGCGCACATTTTTTCTCTCTGCCCTGGCACAAGATGAGTCACCATGTTGTTTCAAGGATTCTTTTGTTTAACAAAAAGTTGATTTTTTGTGTGTTATTTCGTTTTTTGTTTACGTATAATCGCCGCCGAACATGGATTCCTACAATAAAACTCTGTAGTTAAGGAAAGAACTCAATGGCTATCGAACGTACCTTCTCCATCGTCAAGCCGGATGCGGTCAGCAAGAACCTGATTGGTGCCATTTACAGCCGCTTCGAAAGCGCCGGCCTGAAAGTCATCGCCGCCAAGATGCTGCACCTGACCAGCGAACAGGCCGCCGGTTTCTACGCCGAGCACCAGGGCAAGCCGTTTTATGATGCTCTGGTCGGTTTCATGACCTCTGGCCCCGTCATGGTACAGGTGCTGGAAGGTGAAGACGCCATCCGCCGTCACCGTGAAATCATGGGCGCCACCAACCCGAAAGAGGCACTGGCCGGCACCCTGCGCGCCTGCTACGCCGAGAGCATCGATCGCAACGCCGTGCACGGCTCCGATGCCCCGGCCTCTGCCGCCCGTGAAATCGCCTACTTCTTCTCCGACGACGAGATCTGCCCGCGCGGCTGATGTTGTCTGCTGGTGACCAAGGGAGCTTCGGCTCCCTTTTGTTTTTTGGTCATCCTGCCAATATCCACTTATTCTCCAGGTGGAAAGCCAGACCCATTATTTGTACAATGCCGCCCCCTGACGTAGGTCAGCCGATAATTTATGAAGTGTGTGAGCTGAGGCCCCTGATGAGCGAAACAAAAACCAACCTGCTGGATCTCGACCGGGATGCCATGCGTGCCTTCTTCGTCGAGTTGGGCGAGAAGCCGTTCCGGGCAGACCAGATAATGAAGTGGATCTATCACTTCGGTTGTGATGATTTCGATCAGATGAGCAACGTCAACAAGGCGCTGCGCGAGCGGCTCAAGGCCATTGCCGAGATCCGTGCCCCCGAGATCAGCCGTGAACAGCGCTCCGCCGATGGCACCATCAAATGGGCGCTGCAGGTGGGCGATCAGGAGGTGGAGACCGTCTACATTCCGGAAGCGGACCGCGCTACCCTGTGCGTCTCCTCCCAGGTGGGCTGCGCCCTGGCCTGTACCTTCTGCTCCACCGCCCAGCAAGGGTTCAACCGCAACCTGAAAGTCTCCGAGATCATCGGCCAGGTGTGGCGTGCCGCCAAAGTGGTGGGCGGCAAGCGCCCCATCACCAACGTGGTGATGATGGGCATGGGTGAGCCGCTGCTCAACCTCGCCAACGTGGTACCGGCCATGAAACTGATGATGGATGACTTCGGCTTCAGCATCTCCAAGCGCCGCGTCACTCTCTCCACCTCCGGTGTGGTGCCGGCGCTGGATATGCTGGGGGACCAGATCGACGTTGCCCTGGCCATCTCCCTGCATGCGCCGAACGATGCGCTTCGCTCCGAGATCATGCCGATCAACGACAAGTACAACATCGAGTCCTTCCTTGCCGGGGTACGCCGCTATCTGGCCAAGTCCAACGCCAACGGAGGCCGGGTGACCGTGGAGTATGTGCTGCTCGACCACATCAACGACGACATGCAGCATGCCCATGAGCTGGCCAAGGTCCTCAAGGAAACACCTTGCAAGATCAACCTGATCCCGTTCAACCCCTTCCCGGGCAACCCGTTTGGCAAGCCGAGCAACAGCCGTATCGACCGTTTCTCCAAGGTGCTGATGGAATACGGCCTGACCGTCATCGTGCGTAAGACCCGTGGTGACGACATCGACGCCGCCTGTGGGCAGCTGGTGGGGGAGGTGATTGACCGCACCAAGCGCACCATGAAAAATCGGATGCAACAGGATGGGATTTCCGTCAAAATGGTTTAACTCCTAAGCCATTGTATAGACAGGAAATGGATATCCGTACATTGATCGTAGTGGCAGCGCTCTGTGCGCTGCCAGGCTGTGTCACAGAGACCACTTACGCTGGCCAGAATTCGACCCAGCGTGAAGTGGGCCCCGACCTCAAGGCCGCCGCCCAGACTCGTCTCGATCTGGGTATCCAGTATCTGCGCCAGGGCAATGCCGAGCAGGCCAAATTCAATCTCGACCGCGCCCTTCAGTACGATCCCAACAATCCTCAGGTCTACATCGGTTTTGCCTATTTCTACCAGCAGGTGTCGGATTTCAAGGCCGCCGAGGCGAGCTACAAGAAAGCGCTGGCCATGGATCCGTCCAATGCTGACGCGATGAACAACTATGGCGCCTTCCTCTGCAACCGTGGCCGCTTCGACGAAGCGGAAAAGGCGTTCTTGCAGGCCGTCAGCCAGCCCGATTACGTGAAGATCGCCGATACCTACGAGAATGCGGCGCTCTGCTCGATGCAAAATCACAGAAATGACAAGGCTGGCGAGTATTATCGTCTGGCCTTGGGGTATAATCCCCGCAATCCTAGGTTATTGCTGGACATGGCCGAGCTTTCCATGAAAGATGGCAAGCTTCCTGATGTCCAGTCTTACCTCGCGCGCTTTGCCGACGTGGCAGAGGAGAACGAGGAAAGCCTCTGGCTCCGGCTGCGGCTGGCCCAGGCCATGGACAAACCGGCATTACTTCACCAATTCGGGACTGAGCTGGTAAGGCAATATCCCACTTCGCAACAAGCCAAGCGTTACTTAGCCAATGACTACTGAACAGCCACACGATTTCCAAGACGACTCCCAGGCAGCGGGCCCAGGCCAGCTGCTGCGCAACGCCCGTGAACAGCTCGGCTGGACCCGGGAACAGGTTGCGTCCCGCATTCACCTTCGTCTGACCCTGATCGCCGCCATCGAAGCGGATACCTATGACAAGCATACGTCCCATACCTTCATTCGTGGCTATCTGCGGGCCTATGCCAAGCTCGTGGGCATCCCCGAGGAGACCATCCTCGCCGCCTACGAAAAACTGGGGCTGACTCCCCCCGACAACATCGACATGCAGAGCTTCTCCCGTCGCTCCCGCCAGCAGGCCAATGACAGCCGGCTCAAGGTGGTGACCTGGCTGGTGATCCTGGTGCTGATCGGGCTCTCCGTCGCCTGGTGGTGGCAGAGCACGGCGCGCCGCTCTGCCGGTGACGACGCCCTGGCGGCGACCGAGATGAGCGCGACCGTCAATACGCCGGAATCGAATGTTGCCCCCGCCGTGGAGGTCGCCGAGCCCGTGCTGCCCGCAGCGTCCGATGCCGTGTCCACCCAGGTTGTGGTGAGCGGTGCCACCGCGACCCTGCCAGTGGTCGCTACGGATGCCAGCTCCGCCGTCCCGACGGACGTTTCCGGTGCGGTCTCGACTGCCGAGAGCACGACCACCGAGCCCGCCAAGGCGCCCCAGCTCAAGATGAGCTTCACCGCCGATTGCTGGCTGGACGTCAAGGATGCCAACGGTAAGACCCTGTTCAGCGGTCTGAAGAAAGCGAACGACGAACTGGTACTGGAAGGACCCGAGCCACTCAGATTCATCATTGGCGCGCCCATGGCGGTCAATCTCGAATATCAGGGCAAGTCCTTCGACATGAGCCGTTACAACAACGGCCGGACTGCCCGCTTCTCACTGCCGCAGGAGTAATCAGTCCGCCATGTCTGTTCACGAAAAGCCCGCACACGAATCACCCATCGTTCGTCGCAAATCCAGACAGATCATGGTCGGCAACGTGCCGGTTGGGGGCGATGCCCCCATCACGGTACAGACCATGACCAACACCAAGACCACGGACGTGGCCGCTACCGTCGAGCAGATCCAGCGGATCGAGCGGGTCGGCGCCGACATCGTCCGGGTCTCCGTCCCCACCATGGAGGCGGCGGAAGCGTTCAAGCTCATCAAGCAGCAGACCCGCATCCCCATCGTGGCCGACATCCACTTCGACTACCGCATCGCCCTCAAAGTGGCCGAGTACGGGGCCGACTGCCTGCGCATCAACCCGGGCAACATCGGCAACGAAGAGCGGGTGCGTGCGGTGGTGGATTGCGCCCGTCACTACAACATCCCCATCCGGATCGGCGTCAACGGCGGTTCCCTTGAGCGTGATCTCCAGGAGAAATACGGCGAGCCGACCCCGGAGGCGCTGCTGGAGTCCGCCATGCGCCACGTGGATTACCTGGATCGCCTCGACTTCCAGAACTTCAAGGTGAGTGTCAAGGCGTCCGATGTCTTCCTGGCGGTCGGAGCCTATCGCCTGCTGGCCAAGCAGATTGATCAGCCTCTGCATCTGGGCATCACGGAAGCGGGCGGTTTTCGCGCCGGCGCGGTCAAGTCCGCCATTGGCCTTGGCATGTTGCTGAGCGAAGGGATTGGCGACACCCTGCGTATCTCTCTGGCCGCCGATCCGGTGGAGGAGGTGAAGGTGGGCTTCGACATCCTCAAATCACTGCGTATCCGTTCCCGCGGCATCAACTTCATCGCCTGTCCCTCCTGCTCCCGTCAGGAGTTCGACGTCATCGGCACGGTCAACGCCCTGGAAGAGCGGCTCGAAGACATCATCACCCCGATGGATGTCTCCATCATCGGCTGTGTGGTGAACGGTCCGGGGGAGGCGCTGGTCTCCGATCTCGGCCTTGCGGGCGCCGCCAACAAGAGTGCCTTCTACGAGGGGGGCCAGCGGGTTGACAGGCTCGACAACAAGGATCTCATCCCGACCCTGGAGCGTCGCATCCGTGCCCGGGCTGCCATGCTGGATCCGGCCAACCAGATCCAGGTGGACAAAGGTTGAACGATGACGGGGCCACCTGGGGTGGCCCCGGCTTTAGGTTGTTGATTTTACATCCCGCATCCGGGCACCCGATTTTACCTCGGGGTCGAAAATCCCTATAATGCGGCCAAATTTTACCTCTTTTTCTCGAGTATCAACGTGGCAAAACAGATCCAAGCTATTCGCGGTATGAATGATTGCCTGCCGGAGCAGAGCCCGGTATGGCAGAAAGTAGAACAGATCCTGCGCCAGGTCGTGGCCAGCTATGGCTACAGCGAAGTGCGCATGCCCATCGTCGAGCAGACCCATCTGTTCAAGCGTGCCATCGGTGAAGTGACCGACGTGGTCGAAAAAGAGATGTACACCTTTGAAGACCGCAACGGCGACAGCCTGAGCCTGCGTCCGGAAGGGACCGCCAGTTGCGTGCGTGCCGGCATCGAGCACGGTCTGCTTTACAACCAGGAACGCCGGATGTGGTACATGGGCCCTATGTTCCGTCACGAGCGTCCCCAGAAAGGTCGTTATCGCCAGTTCCACCAGTTCGGGGTCGAGCTGTTCGGCATCAACGGGCCGGACATCGATGCCGAGCTCATCATGCTGACTCACCGCCTGTGGCGTCTGTTCGGCATCAGCGATCACGTGACTCTGCAGCTCAACACCCTTGGCCAGAGCAGCGAACGTGCCGCCTATCGCGATGCGCTGGTGGCCTATCTGGAGCAGTACAAGGAGCAGCTGGACGAAGAGAGCCAGCGCCGCATGTACAGCAACCCCCTGCGGGTGCTCGACTCCAAGGACGAGAAAGTGCAGGCCATCCTGGCAGGTGCCCCCCGTCTGTTCGATCACCTGGGCGAAGAGAGCCTGGCTCACTTCGAAGGGCTCAAGCGCCTGCTCACGGCGGCCGGCATCCAGTTCGAGGTGAACGAGCGTCTGGTGCGCGGCCTCGACTACTACAACCTGACCGTGTTCGAGTGGGTGACCAACAGCCTGGGGGCCCAGGGCACCGTCTGTGCCGGTGGTCGCTACGACGGCCTGGTGGAGCAGCTCGGTGGCCAGCCGACCCCGGCAGTGGGCTTTGCCATGGGGATGGAGCGTCTGGTGCTGATGCTTGAAACCCTCGAACTCAATGCTGACATCCGCCCGGCGGTGGATGTCTATCTCTGCATGGTGGGTGAGGGGACCGAGCAGGCTGGCTTCGCCCTGGCAGAGCGCCTGCGCGATGCCCTGCCGGACTTGCGCCTCATGAGCCACTGCGGCGGCGGCAACTTCAAGAAACAACTCAAGCGTGCCGACAAGAGCGGCGCGGCCATTGCCCTGATCCTTGGGGAGACCGAGGTGCAAAGCGGGGAGATCACCATCAAATATCTGCGTGGCCAGGCCGAGCAACAGACCGTCTCGGTCGATGCCGCCATCGCCCTGCTGGCAGCGAAAGGAGAGTAAGCTGTGGAAGTGTATACCACTGAAGAACAACAGGTTGAGGTCATCAAGAGCTGGTGGAAAGAGAACGGTACCTCGGTGATCGCCGGGACCGTGATCGGTCTGGTCGGCCTCTTTGGCTGGCGCTACTACAACGAGATGCAGCAGAACAACCAGGAAGCCGCCTCCCAGGCTTACAACGAGATGACCGCCCAGCTCGCCAAGGGGGACGACGCCGCCCTGGAGCAGGCAAAGAGCTTCATTACCGCTCACAAGGGTGACGCCTATGCGGAGCTGGCCGCTCTGCAACTGGCCGCGGCTGCCGTCAAGGCGGGCAAGCTGGATCTGGCTGCCGAGCAGCTGACCCAGGTGGCCGCCAGTGGCGACGACAGCATCAAGCCCATCGCCGCCCTGCGTCTGGCACGGGTCCTGAGCGATCAGGGCAAGGCTGACGAGGCCCTGGCCCAGCTTGGCAAGATCAACAACGACGCCTTCAAGGCCCAGGTGGCGGAAGTGCGCGGCGACATCCTGCAAAAGCAGGGCAAGGCCGAAGAAGCGCGCGATGCCTATCAGGCGGCGGCGGATGCCGGCGGCCTGCAGAGCAGCGCCGAACTCAAGCTGAAAATGGATGATCTGGCGCTGCCAGCCGTCACTGCGGGCGAGGCTCCGGATGCGTAATCTGTACAAGCGAATGGCGCTGGGGGTGGCTGTCTCCTTCGCCTTGCAGGGCTGCTCCCTGTTCAGTTCGGAAGAAGATCTCAACCCCATGGCACCCCTGCCCAAGGTCGAGTCCGCGTTCACTGCCGATACGGCATGGTCCTCCTCGGTTGGGGATGGCATCGGCAACTTCTACTCCCAGCTCAAGCCGGTGGTGGAAGAGGACCGCATCTATGCAGCGGCCCGCGATGGCGATGTGACCGCCTTCGAGCGCGAGAGCGGCAAGGAGCTGTGGAGCGTGGATCTGGCAGATCTGCCCATCAACGCCGACAAGCGCAGTGCCCGTCTCTCCGGTGGCCTGGTCTCTCGCTACGGCAAGCTGTTCCTCGGGTCCGAAAACGGGGTGGTCTACGCCCTGAACGAGGCCAACGGCGAAGTGCTGTGGCAGACCACGGTTCCTGGGGAAGTGGTGGCGAGCCCCGCCGTCGAGGATGGCCGCGTGGTGGTGCTGACCACCTCCGGCCGTCTGGTGGCGCTCGATACCGACGAGGGCAAGCTGCAGTGGACCCTGTCCGAAGAGCAGCCGCCCCTGACCCTGCGCAGTGCCGGCGCCCCCATCATCACCAACGGTGCCGTCATCTATGGCCGCGCCGATGGCAAGGTGGGCATCGCCCTGCTGAGCAACGGCCAGCCGGTGCGTCAATCCAAGGTGGCTGACCCGCGCGGCGCCACCGAACTGGATCGGATGGTGGACGTCGATGCCAGCCCGCTGATTGCCGGTGATGAGCTCTACGCCATCGCCTACAACGGCCAGTTGATGGCGCGCAAGCTGATGAGCGGCGACGAAGTGTGGAAACGCAAGTATTCCGGTTATCGCGACATGGCGGTGACCGGCAATGCCATCGTGCTGACCGACAGCCGCAGCCATCTGTTTGCGGTCGATCGTCGCAACGGTCTCGAGCTGTGGTCCAACACCCAGCTGGAAAACCGCACCGTGACCGCCCCCGTCATCCTGGGTGACTATGTGGTGGTCGGCGATGTGGAAGGTTACCTGTATTGGCTGGACCGTACCGACGGGACCATCAAGGCCATGCAGCAGCTCGACAGCAGTGGTCTCTATGCCGCTCCGCTGGTGGAGGGTGACACCCTGTATGTGCAGAGCCGTGACGGCAAGTTGTACGCCCTCAAGCGTCCTTGATCGTCCGATAATGTGAATATCCGGCTCCTGGTCTTCGGACCCGGAGCCTTTGTCGTCTTGAGAATGAGGCTTTTATGACTCCTGTAGTTGCCCTGGTGGGCCGCCCCAACGTGGGGAAATCCACCCTGTTTAACCGCCTGACCCGTACCCGGGATGCCCTGGTTGCCGACTTCCCCGGCTTGACCCGGGACCGCAAATATGGCCAGGCGAAGCTGGGCGAGCTGGAATTTATCGTGGTCGATACCGGCGGTATCGATGGCACCGAGGAGGGGATCGAGCTGAAGATGGCCGAGCAGTCCCTGCTGGCCATCGAAGAGGCCGATGTGGTGCTCTTCATGGTGGATGCCCGTGCCGGTCTCACCGCGGCGGATCAGGCCATCGCCGAGCACCTGCGCAAGACCCACAAGAAGGTGTTTCTGGTGGCCAACAAGACCGACGGCATCGACGGTGACTCCGCGGTGTCCGAGTTCTACGGTCTGGCCCTGGGCGAGGTCTACCAGATGGCGGCCGCCCACGGCCGTGGCGTACTGAGCCTGCTGGAGCTGGCCCTGGCCCCCCACCTCGAGACCCTGGTCGGCTCTGCCACCGAGGCACAAGAGGAAGAGGAGCTGGAGGAGTTCGACGAAGAGGCCCTGCTGCGCATGGTGGCTGCCGGTGAGCTCGACACCCGGGAAGATACCAAGGAGACGCCGTTCGCCGACCTGCCCATCAAATTTGCTATCGTCGGTCGTCCCAACGTCGGCAAGTCGACCCTGACCAACCGCATGCTGGGTGAAGATCGGGTCATCGTCTACGACATGCCGGGTACCACCCGCGACTCCGTCTACATCCCCATGGAGCGCGACGATCAGAAATACGTGGTCATCGACACCGCCGGCGTGCGTCGCCGTGGCAAGGTGCACGAGACGGTGGAGAAGTTCTCCGTCATCAAGACGCTCAAGGCGATTGAAGATGCCAACGTCTGCCTGCTGGTCATTGACGCCCGGGAGACCATCACGGATCAGGACTTGAGCATCCTCGGCTTCGTGCTCAACAGCGGCCGCTCCGTGGTACTGGTGGTCAACAAGTGGGACGGCCTGGATCAGAAGGTGAAAGAGGACGTCAAGAACGAGCTGGACAGACGCCTGGGCTTCATCGACTTCGCCCGGGTGCACTTCATCTCCGCCCTGCACGGCAGTGGCGTCGGTCACCTGTTCGAATCCATCAACGAGGCTTACGAGTCCGCGACTCGCCGCACCAGCACCGCCATGCTGACCCGCATCATGCAGATGGCCCAGGAAGATCACCAGCCGCCCATGGTGAATGGTCGCCGGGTCAAGCTGAAGTATGCCCACGCCGGTGGTTACAACCCGCCGCGCATCGTGATCCACGGCAACCAGTTGAACGACCTGCCTGACTCCTACAAGCGCTACCTCATCAACTACTTCCGCAAGTCGTTGAAGATCATGGGGACGCCGATCCGGGTGGAGTTCCAGGAGTCGGTCAACCCGTTCGAGGGCAAGAAGAACACCCTGACCCTGAGCCAGGAACGCCAGCGCAAGCGCCTGCTCAAGGCCAAAGCGAAGAAATAAAGCCTTGCGGCTGCCCTTACCGGCAGCCGTTTTTCTTGATGGCCCTCCTCAGGGCAGACAAACCGGGGGAGGGGCTGCGAGTGACGCCGGTGCACAGTGACGTAAAGAGGAGTCGAGAAGAGAATGAACACGCTGACCTGCCCTGCCTGTCAGGGCGAACTGGACAGCCGCAGCCGCGAGACGACGTGTGGCCAGTGTCAGGCCCGTTATCGCATCCGGGCCCTGTGTCCTGCCTGCGGGCAGGAGCTGGAGCGGCTTCGGGCTTGCGGCGCGGTGGATTATTTTTGCAACCACTGCAACACCCTGGTCTCCAAGCGCACCGTTCTGTTTGAAGCGCAGCCTGACAAGGCATAAAAAAACCCGGCTGATGCCGGGTTTATACTGTGTGCTCCGCTATCAGCAGCGTGAAGGAGCGGTTTCTGTGCCAGATCTTGCGTTTCATGTCGGCCAGCTTGAGCTTGCGCCTCGGGCTCCAGGCACATTTGGTTTTTCGGGCCAATATGGCTCTTCTGCGTGCTCGCATCCTGTTCTCCTCCCTGGTCTTGCGTGGGGCCGAAAGGGCCCTTGGCAGGAACTGCAACGCAATGAATACATTGCAATAAGTTCGCTCCAGCGCCCCTCGTATACCCAAGGATGGTAACAGAGAACAGGGCAGGAAAACACACCCCCGGCGAGGCTAGGGGGTGATGATCTGTTTGACCACTTCGGCGATGATGGCCGGACGCTGCGCTTGCACGTCCGGCTCGCTGCTGTCGTCCTCGTCCAGCTCTTCGCGACGATGGGCCTTCTGCTGTTCGTTGTCGAGCCAGAGCAGGCTCTGGTAGTACTGGCGCACGTTGTTGACATAGTTGCGCGCCTCGCCGCCACGGGCATAGCCATAGCGTACCTTGCGATGCCAGCGTGACTGCTGCAACAGGGGCAGCACCTCTTTCACGTCGCTCCAGGCGTCCGGGTTCTTGCCCAGCTCCTTGGTCAGGCGGCGGGCATCCATCATGTGGCCGTAGCCGATGTTGTAGGCGGTGAGGGCAAACCACACTTTCTCGTCCGCCGGGACCGAGTCGGGCACCTTCGCCATCATCTCCTGTAGGTAGCGGGCGCCCCCCTTGATGCTCTCTTCCGGGTGGGTGCGATCGTTTACCCCCATCGCCTTGGCGGTCGGGCCGGTGAGCATCATCATGCCGCGCACCCCGGTGTAGGAGCGAGCCTGGGGATCCCAATGGGATTCCTGATAGCTGATGGCGGCCAGCAGCCGCCAGTCGATATCCTTGGCGTGGGTCTGGAACAGCGCCTGGTACTTGGGCAGCAGGCTCTTGGCCCGTTGCAGGAAGGTACGGGTGTCGACGAAGTCGAAGTTCTGCACGTGGCCGAAGTACTTCTCGTCGAGCTTGGCGATGGCGCCATCCATGAAGCGCTGACCGAAGAAGTCGATGATGCTGGCGTAGAGGCTGTCGTCGGGCAGCTTGGTCATGGCCCAGGCCACGGTCTGCTTGCTGGCGAGGGTCAAGCCCTCGGTGAGTTCGGGGTAGTAGCGCTGGGTACGGGCCAGTATGGTGTCCTGCACCACCGTGTAGTCCACCTTGCCGTCGGCCACCTGCTTGAGCAGCTCTTCCACGTCCGCATCCCGATTGGTGCTCCACTTCAGGTTGGGGTACTGCTTGGCCAGCTCCTTCATCAGGTCCTCGCCGGTGGAGCCCGCCGGCACCACTATGCTGCCCTTGATGTCACCGAGGTTCTTGGGCCTGGGGGAGCCGTTGCGATAGACCAGCTTGGGGGATACCTGGTAGAAGCCGGGGCCGAAGCGGAACAGCTTGCGCCGCTCCGGGGTCACGACGATGGCGGCGGCGGCGAGATCCAGCTTGCCCTTTTGCAGTTGCTCGACCAGCTCGGCGGTGCTGTAGGCCGGTACTATGGTCAGCTTGACCCCCAGCCAGTCGGCGTAAAGCTGCGCCAGCTCGTAGTCGAACCCCAGTGCGGTGTCGTCACGCTGGTAATAGGAAGTGGGGCCGTAGAGGGTGCCAACCCGGATCTCGCCTCGCTGGCGGATCTGCTCCAGTTGGCTGGAGGGGTGGTAGAAGTCGCAACCGGCCAGGGCCAGCGTCAACATCATCCCGATGAACAGTCGAAAAATGCAGCGCAAGTAGGTGAGTACCCTTGTTGAAAAAATCGGCATTTGTCAAAAAAGAGGCACCTTTATACCAGAGAGTATGAAGGGAGTCACACCGCGCGAGATGAGAAAAACGTTTGTTCAGGATGGGCCTGATCCCTATAATACGCGCGTCTCAAATCCCCCCACACTCTAAAACTTGGTGAGAAAGGTATATGGAAATCTTGCGTGGTGCCCCAGCACTGTCTGAGTTTCGTGTCCACAAGCTGCTGCAGAGCTGCGCACAGAGAGGAGTAGAGATAGCAAGCGTCTATGCGGAATACGTGCATTTTGCCGAGCTGACGAGCCCGCTGTCGCCCCCCGAGCGAGCGACCTTGGGCCAGCTTCTGCGCTACGGCCCGACCATCCCGGAACACACCCCCAGCGGTCAGCTGTTCCTCGTTACCCCCCGCCCCGGCACTATCTCCCCCTGGTCTTCCAAAGCAACCGACATCGCCCACAACTGCGGCCTGAAACAGGTCAAGCGGCTGGAGCGCGGCATTGCCTATTACGTGCAGGCCAAGGGTGAGCTGAGCGTGGCCCAGCGTAGCGAGATCGCGGCCCTGCTGCACGATCGCATGATGGAAGTGGTCTTTGCCGAGATGAACGAGGCCGCCGCCCTGTTTGCTCACCACGAGCCGCGCCCCTTTACCCAGGTAGATGTGCTGGGTGGTGGTCGCGCCGCCCTGGCAGAGGCCAACGTGACCCTGGGTCTGGCCCTGGCCGATGACGAAATAGATTACCTGGTGACCAACTTCACCCGGTTGGGCCGCAATCCCAACGACATCGAGCTCTACATGTTTGCCCAGGCGAACTCCGAGCATTGCCGTCACAAGATCTTCAACGCCGACTGGACCATCGACGGCGAACAGCAGCCCAAGTCGCTGTTCAAGATGATCAAGAACACCTTCGAGCAGACGCCGGATCATGTCCTGTCTGCCTACAAAGACAACGCCGCGGTGATGGAAGGCAGCCAGGGTGGCCGCTTCTTCCCGAGCCCCGCCAACGGTGAGTACCAGTATCACCAGGAGCGCGTTGACATCCTGATGAAGGTGGAGACCCACAACCACCCGACCGCCATCTCTCCCTTCCCGGGTGCCGCCACCGGCTCCGGCGGCGAAATCCGCGACGAGGGTGCGACAGGCCGTGGCGCCAAACCCAAGGCGGGCCTGGTGGGCTTCTCCGTCTCCAACCTGCGCATCCCCGGTTTCGAGCAGCCCTGGGAGCAGGACTTCGGCAAGCCGAGCCGCATCGTCAGCGCCTTTGACATCATGCAGGAAGGGCCCCTTGGCGGCGCCGCCTTCAACAACGAATTCGGTCGCCCTGCCATCCTGGGTTACTTCCGTACCTTCGAAGAGCAGGTGCCGAGCCACAACGGCGTCGAGGTGCGCGGCTACCACAAGCCCATCATGCTGGCGGGCGGTATCGGCAACATCCGCAGCGAGCACGTCCAGAAAGGGGAGATCCCGGTGGGGGCGGCCCTCATCGTGCTGGGTGGTCCGGCCATGAACATCGGCCTGGGTGGCGGCGCAGCCTCCTCCATGGCGTCCGGTCAGTCTGCCGAAGATCTCGACTTCGCCTCCGTGCAGCGTGACAACCCCGAGATGGAGCGTCGTTGCCAGGAAGTGATCGACCGCTGCTGGCAACTGGGGGACGACAACCCCATCGTCTTCATCCACGACGTGGGCGCCGGTGGTCTCTCCAACGCCATGCCGGAGCTGGTGAGCGACGGCGATCGCGGTGGTCGCTTCGACCTGCGTGCCATCCCGAACGACGAGCCGGGCATGAGCCCGCTGGAAGTCTGGTGCAACGAATCCCAGGAGCGCTATGTGCTGGCCGTGGCCCAGGACAAGCTGCCTCTGTTCAAGGCCTTGTGCGAGCGCGAACGCGCCCCCTATGCCGTCATCGGCACCGCCACCGAAGAGAAGCATCTCACTCTCTCTGATGATCACTTTGACAACCAGCCCATCGATCTGCCGCTGGACGTGCTGCTTGGCAAGGCGCCCAAGATGCACCGCGACGTGCAGAGCCTGCCCGCCCAGGGCAAGGCGCTGCAACTGGACGGCATCACCCTCAGCGACGCCGCCGAGCGCGTGCTGCGCCTGCCGACCGTGGCGGAGAAGTCCTTCCTCATCACCATCGGCGATCGCACCGTAACGGGCCTCGTCAACCGCGACCAGATGGTCGGCCCCTGGCAGATCCCGGTGGCTGACTGCGCCGTCACCGCCGCGACCTACGACAGCTACCACGGTGAAGCCATGTCCATGGGCGAGCGCACCCCGGTGGCGCTGCTCTCTCATGCCGCCTCCGCTCGCATGGCGGTGGCCGAGGCCCTGACCAACCTGGCTCCGGCCAATATCGGCTCCCTCAAGCGGGTCAAGCTCTCCGCCAACTGGATGTCTGCCGCCGGTCACCCGGGTGAAGATGCGGGCCTCTACGAGGCGGTGAAGGCGGTGGGCGAGGAGCTCTGCCCGGCCCTTGGCATCACCATCCCGGTGGGCAAGGACTCCATGTCCATGAAGACCCGCTGGCAGCAGGACGGGGAAGAGCGCAGCGTCACCTCGCCGCTCTCCCTGCTCATCTCCGCTTTTGCCCGGGTCGAGGACGTGCGCAATACCGTGACCCCGCAACTGCGCACCGATCTCGGTGAGACCGACCTTATCCTCATCGACCTTGGCAACGGCAAGCAGCGCCTCGGCGCCTCGGCCCTGGCCCAGGTCTATCGCCAGCTTGGGCAAAGCGCCCCGGATCTGGACAACCCGGTTCAGCTCAAGGGCTTCTTCAACGCCATCCAGGCGCTGGTGGCGGATCGCAAGCTGATTGCCTACCACGACCGCTCCGACGGCGGCCTCTTCGTCACCCTGACCGAGATGGCGTTTGCCGGTCACTGCGGCCTCGACATCCAGCTCGATCGCGTGGGTGGCGACCTGCTGCCGGCCCTGTTCAACGAGGAGCTGGGTGCCGTCATCCAGGTTCGTCGCGAAGACAAGGAAGCTGTGCTGACCCTGCTGGCCGGTCACGGTCTGGCAGCCTGCTCCCATGTGCTGGGCACGGTGCGCGAAGACGACCTCATTCTGTTCCAGCGTGCCGGCAGCGAAGTGTATCGCGCCAGCCGCACCGCCCTTCGCACCATCTGGGGCGAGACCAGCTGGCAGATGCAGCGCCTGCGCGACAACCCGGAATGCGCCGATCAGGAGCATGCCGCCCGCCAGGACGCCACCGATCCGGGTCTGCAGGCCAGGCTCACCTACAACCCGTCCGACGACGTGGCCGCGCCCTATATCGCTCGCGGGGTTTCTCCCCGTCTGGCGGTGCTGCGCGAGCAGGGGGTCAACTCCCACGTGGAGATGGCGGCCGCCTTTGACCGCGCCGGCTTCACCGCTGTCGACGTGCACATGAGCGACATCCTCGAGGGGCGCATCAAGCTTGAGGAGTTCCAGACCCTGGTGGCCTGTGGCGGCTTCTCCTACGGGGACGTGCTGGGGGCGGGGGAAGGCTGGGCCAAGTCCATCCTGTTCAACGACAACGCCCGTGAGCAGTTCCAGCGCTTCTTCGAGCGCGGCGATACCCTCTCCCTGGGGGTGTGCAACGGTTGCCAGATGATGTCCAACCTGCGCGACCTCATTCCGGGGGCGGATCTCTGGCCGCGCTTCGTGCGCAACCGCTCCGAGCGCTTCGAGGCGCGCTTCAGCCTGGTGGAAGTGCAGGACTCCCCGTCCGCCTTCTTCGCCGGGATGGCGGGCTCCGTGATGCCGATTGCCGTCTCCCACGGGGAAGGGCGCGTGGAAGTGCGCGATGCCGCTCACCTGGCTGCGCTGCAACAGAGCGGTCTGGTGGGGCTGCGTTTCGTGGACAACCGCGGCAACGTCACCGTGCAATACCCGGCCAACCCCAACGGCTCCCCTGACGGTATCACCGCGGTGACCAGTGCGGACGGCCGCGCCACCATCATGATGCCGCACCCGGAGCGGGTGTTCCGCACCGTGGCCAATTCCTGGCACCCGGACAACTGGGGAGAGGATGGCGCCTGGATGCGCATGTTCCGCAATGCTCGGGTTCGCCTGGGCTAAGCGCCAGCAAGAAACCAAAAACCGGCCCCAGTGGCCGGTTTTTTTATGGGCATGGGTCTGAGAATGGGGAGGGCAGGAGGAGACGAGCACGATGGGGGCGAGGCCATCTTCAGCTCGCTGCTCCGCCAGCTGCTTGCTGGAGGATATGGGATGGATTGAGGGGGCCGATCTGGTATCGCCTGCCAGACGGGCAAGCCGGACCGGGCCTTGGCGGACATAAAAAAACCGGCCACGGAGGCCGGTTTTGCTGTGTGAACTGAACCTGAGGCTAGCGCAGCACCACGTGCTGGAAGCCCTGCACCAGGCTGATGACGGGCTGGGGGTAGATGCCGAGCAAGACCACCAGAATGGCGGAGAGCAGCACCACCAGGCCCCCGGAGGAAAAGGCCCAGTCGGCCCTGGCATCGCGCAGTTGCATGCCGGGTTCACGCAGGTAGAGGGTGACCATGACCCGCAGGTAGTAGTAGAGCCCCAGGGCACTGCCGAGCACGATGGCGCCACTGAGCCACCACAGCTTGGCATCGACGGTGACGCCGATGAGGTAGAACTTGCCGATGAAGCCCAGCGTCATGGGGATCCCCGCGAGGGAGAGCATCATCACCGTCATCACCGCCGTCAGATAGGGGCGCTTCCAGAACAGACCGCGATAACTGTGCAGGGAGTCCGCATCCTTGCCGCGATAGGGGCTGGACATCATGCTGATGACGCCGAAGGCCCCCAGGCTGGTGAACAGGTACATCAGCAGGTAGACACCCGCCGCTTCCACCGGCATCTCGCCGAGGCGGCTTGCCACCACCACTGCCAGCAGATAGCCGAAGTGGGAGATGGAGGAGTAACCCATCATCCGCTTGATGTTGGTCTGGATCAGCGCCAGGAGGTTGCCGACCACGATGGAGAGGACCGCCATGGCCGCCAGCAGCCAGTGGATCATGGGATCCGAGGTGGCGGGTACCGCCAGGTAGAAGCGCAGCAGCACGCAGAACACGGCTATCTTGCTCACGGTGGCGAGGAAGGTGGCCACCGGTGCCGGCGCCCCTTCATAGACGTCCGGGGTCCAGAGGTGGAAGGGGGCGAGGGACAGCTTGAACGCAAAGCCGACCAGCATCAGGCCAAAGCCCCCCATCAGCAGCGGATGGTGAGCCGGGCTCTGGGCCAGGGTCACACCGAGATCGCTGAAGCTCAGGCTTCCGGCCTGGGCGTAGAGCAGCGCCATGCCGAACAGCAGGAAGGCGGTGGCACTGGCGGAGAGCACCATGTACTTGATGCTGGCTTCCAGCGAGTGCCGCTCGCGATAGGCATACCCCACCAGACCGAACATGGGCAGGGTCAGCATCTCGATCCCGATGAAGAGCGAGGCGAGGTGACGGGAGGCCGCCAGCACCAGACCACCGGCGGTGGCGATGAGCAGCAGCAGGTAGAACTCTTCCCGGTTGTCCGGATAGCCCTTGAGCCAGGTGCGACCGAAGGTGCAGGTGGCCAGGGCCCCGATGAGCACCAGCCCCATGTAGAAGACCGCGTAAGCGTCCACTTGCAGCAGGGGAGTGACCCCCTGATCCCCCTGGGCCATCACGATGGGCAGGGAGAAGAGCGCGAGGTTGAGGCCGATGATGGTGACCACGAAGGCGGTGTCGTCACAGCGCTTCCAGGCGATGGCCAGCATCAGGGCCACCATGGCCCCCGTGGTCAGCAACAGGGGCAGCAGGGCCAGCAGTTGAGAAACAGTAAACGTCATGACAGTGCTCCCGACATGGACAAGGAAGGCGAAAGAGAAAGCATCATTGCAGCGCCCCCGTGCCCGGCAGCGCGTACCAGTGCAGCACGCTCAGGAGGCTGCTGCTGGCGGTGTCGAGCACCGGCTGGGGATAAAGACCGAGCAGCACCAAGAGGCCGGCGATGGTCAGCATCATGGTCAGCTCCCGGGTATCCAGCCCCTTGAGCATGCTCTCCTCCCGGGGCGTCCCGAAGCAGGCACGCTGCAGCATGATGAGGGAGTAGACCGAGGCCAGCACCAGCCCGAAGGTGGCGATGATGGTGATGACGGGGGCCACCTGGAAGCTGCCGATGAGGATCAGGAACTCGCCGACGAAGTTGCCGGTCCCCGGCATCCCGAGGGATGCAACGGAGAAGAACAGCATCACGCCGGGCAGGTAGCGCAGCCGTCCCCAGAGACCGCCCATCTGGCGCAGATCCCGGGTGTGCAGACGTTCGTAGAGCTGGCCGCACAGAATGAAGAGGCCGGCGGCCGAGAGCCCGTGGGCAATCATCTGTACCACTGCCCCTTGCAGGGCGAGCTCGCTGCCCGAGTAGATGGCGATCATCACGAAGCCCATGTGGGAGATGCTGGTGTAGGCAACCAGCCGCTTGATGTCGGTCTGGGCAAAGGCCAGCAGGGCACCATAGACGATGCCGATGAGGCCGAGCACCATGGCGTAGGGGGCAAATTCGGCGGACGCCTCGGGGAAGAGTGGCAGAGTGAAGCGCAGCAGGCCGTAGGCCGCGGTTTTCAGCAAGATGCCCGCGAGATCCACGGAGCCTGCGGTGGGCGCCTGGCTGTGGGCATCAGGGAGCCAGCCATGGAGCGGCACCAGGGGCATCTTGACCGCGAAGGCGATGAAGAAGCCCAGCATCAGCAGCCACTGTACCGTGCTGCTCATGGGGGTGTTGAGCAGCTCCTGATAGTTGAAGGTGAAGACACCGGTGGCGGCGTGGTGGGTCAGTACCAGGCCCAGGATGGCCACCAGCATGATGAGGCCGCTAGCCTGGGTGTAGATGAAGAACTTGGTGGCGGCGTTGATGCGCGACTTGCCATCGGTGACCGAGTGGCCCCAGAGCGCGATCAGGAAGTACATCGGCACCAGCATCATCTCCCAGAAGAAGAAGAAGAGGAACAGGTCCACCGCCATGAAGACGCCGAGCACGCCCCCCAGGATCCACAGCAGGTTGAGGTGGAAGAAGCCGATGCGCTGGACGATCTCCTTCCAGGAACAGAGGATGGCCAGCACGCCGATGAAGCTGGTGAGGATCACCATCAGGAGCGACAGCCCGTCCACGGCGAGGTGCAGGGAGATGCCGAAGCGGGGGATCCAGGGTTGTTGCCACTCGGCTGCCCAGACGGGGAGGCCGGGGTTGGCGAGGGTGAAGTCACCACCGAGCCAGATGGCGCTGGAGAGCACCAGACAGGCGCTCATGGAGGCGAGGGCCACCCAGCGAACGAATTGTCCGCCGAGCCGCTCCATCTGCCAGCAGAGCAAGCCGCCGATGAAGGGAATTAGCAAGATCCAGAGTAAGGTCACGATATCAGCTCTCATCTAGGTTCTAGTCGGGCAGGCGCTGAGCCTGCCACACAATATTGGGCTCATGCATCAGCCGAGCAGCAGCAGGGCCAGGATCAGGGCGGCGCCCATCCCCATGGAGGCTGCGTACCAGCGCAACTTGCCGGAGACGGTCCAGGCCAGCAGCTGATGCCCCCCCTGGGCCAGTACGGCGGGCAGGTTCATCATCCTGTCCAGCGGATCCTTGCCGAGCAGGCGAGTCGCCAGCAGGTAGGGCTTGACCCAAATCAGGTCATAAAGCCAGTCAAAGCCCCAGGCATTGAACCAGAGGGTGGACAGAGCCCGCCCCGGTGCGCTCTGTGCGATCCCCTTCGCCAGGCGACGTTCGCCGAGGAAGAGGAAGGCGGCCAGCGCAATGCCTGCCACGGCGATGACGCCGGAGAGGATCTCGAGGCCATGGCGTCCCTCTTCGATGTGATCTCCCGGGCCGGCCGGCAGCACTCCTGCCAGCGGTGGCACGATGAGGGCGCCGACTCCGGTGGAGAGCACCAGCAGCACCAGCAGTGGCAAATGGTGGGCAAGGCCCTGTCCGGCGTGAGCCTGGGTCTGCTCCTTGCCGTGGAAGGCGATGAAGATGAGGCGGAAGGTGTAGAGGGAGGTGAGGAAGGCACCACCCAGACCGGCCCACAGCAGGGCGCTCTGGCCACTGGCCTGCACCTGCCAGAGGATGGCGTCTTTACTGTAGAAACCGGCGGTCACCAGTGGCAGCGCGGCCAGGGCCGAGCCCCCCACCAGGAAGCAGGCGTAGACCAGCGGCAGCGATTTGCGCAGGCCTCCCATCTTGAAGATGTTCTGCTCGTGGTGGGTCGCAACGATGACGGCCCCGGCGGAGAGGAACAAGAGCGCCTTGAAGAAGGCGTGGGTCATCAGGTGGAAGATGGCCCCTTCCCAGGCACCGACCCCCAGGGCCAGGAACATGTAGCCTATCTGGCTCATGGTGGAGTAAGCCAGGATCCGCTTGATGTCGGTCTGCACCAGGGCGGCAAAACCGGCCAGCACCAGGGTGATGGCACCGACCAGCGCCACCAGATGGAGGATCTCCGGGGCCAGCAGGAAGAGGCCGTGGGTGCGGGCGATGAGGTAGACACCGGCGGTCACCATGGTGGCGGCGTGGATCAGTGCCGAGACCGGGGTCGGGCCCGCCATGGCGTCCGCCAGCCAGGTCTGCAGGGGCAGCTGGGCGGATTTGCCGACCGCGCCGCCGAGCAGCATGAGGCAGGCGAACGACAGGGCAGGGGAGCCGTCGGCAAACATCGCAGGGGCTCGCACCAGCAGCTCGTGAATGTTGAGGGTGCCGAGCTCGCGGTAGAGCACGAAGAGCCCGATGGCGAGGAAGACGTCGCCGACCCGGGTCACCACGAACGCCTTGAGGGCGGCGGCGCCGTTGTTGCGATCCTTGTAGTAGAAGCCGATCAGCAGGTAGCTGCACAGCCCCACCCCTTCCCAGCCCAGGTAGACGAACAGCAGGTCATCGGCCAGCACCAGGAACAGCATGCTGGCGATGAAGAGGTTGGTGTAGATGAAGAAGCGCGAATACCCCTCTTCCCCGCGCATGTACCAGGAGGCGAACAGGTGGATGAAGAAGCCCACCCCGGTCACGACCCCCAGCATGGTCAGCGACAGCCCGTCCAGGGAGAGACGGAAGGCGGGCTGGAACTCGCCCACCGTCATCCACTGCCACAGGGTCTGGGTATAGACGCCGCCTTCCGGCATGGTATTGAGAAAATCGATGCCGACCCACAGGGTAGTGAGGGCCGAGAGACCGATGCTGCCGACACCGATGAGCGCCGAGGTGCGCTCGCCGAGGCGGCCGAGGGAGAAGGCCAGCAGCAGCCATCCCAGCAGCGGGAACAGGAAAGTCAGATATAGGAGGCTCATCCGCGCATCTCGCTCACAGTGTCCACGTTCAGGGTGTGGTAACGACGATAGAGCAGCAGTAACAGGGCGAGGCCGATACTGGCCTCCGCTGCCGCCAGAGAAATCACCAGTATGTACATGATCTGGCCGTCGGCCTGGGCCCAGCGGCTACCCGCCACCACGAATGCCAGGGCGGACGCGTTCATCATGATTTCGATACTCATGAGGATAAACAACAGGTTGCGGCGTATCAGCAGGCCGCACAGGCCGATGGCAAACAAAATGGCCGCCAGCAGGAGGCCGTGCTCCATGGGAATTCCACTCATCGCCATGCTCCTTGTGCTTGCTGGATGGAAAGGGGGCGGGCTGCCGGCAGCGAGCCATGCCTCACCACGGGGATGTCGCTCATTGCTGACCTCCTTCCTGTGTGGTGCGAGGCACGGAGAGCACTTCCCCGCTCTTGTCCTCGCGGCCCAGGTGATAGGCGGTGACCAGACCCGCCAGCAGCAAGATGGAGGCGAGCTCCACCGCCAGCACATAGGGGCCGAACAGGGCGATACCGACTTCCTTGGCGCTGACCTCGGTCAGACCCAGTTCACCGCCGGTCACGCCGAGAATGCCGTGGGCCAGAAAGCCCAGCAAAATGAGGGAGAGCAGGGCCGGGCCACCCCAGGTCATGGGGGTGAGCCACTTCTTCTCCTGATCCTGGGCGCTCCCCAGGTTCAGCATCATCACCACGAATACGAACAGCACCATGATGGCGCCGGCGTAGACGATCACCTGCAGGGCCCCCGCAAAGGCGGCGCCCAGGCAGAAGAAGATCATGGCCACGGCGATGAGGGAGATGATGAGATTGAGCAGCGCATGCATGGGGTTGCTGGTGCTGATCACCCGCAGCGTGCTGTAAACGGCGACCAGGGCCGCGGCATAGAATGCCAGTTCCATGATTGACTCCTAGGGCAGCAGGCTCTTGACATCGATGGGCTTGGCTTCGTTCTCGGCATCCCCTTTGGGTTTGCCGTCGATGGCCATCCCGCTCATGCGGTAGAAGTTGTAGTCCGGGTATTTGCCGGGGCCGCTTATCAGCAGATCTTCCTTCTCGTACACCAGATCCTGGCGACGATACTCCCCCATCTCGAAATCCGGCGTCAGCTGGATGGCGGTGGTGGGGCAGGCCTCCTCGCACAGGCCGCAGAAGATGCAACGGGAGAAGTTGATGCGAAAGAACTCCGGGTACCAGCGGCCATCTTCCCGCTCCGACTTCTGCAAGGAGATGCAACCGACCGGGCAGGCGACCGCACACAGGTTGCACGCCACGCAGCGTTCGTCGCCGTCAGGATCCCGGGTCAGTACGATGCGACCGCGAAAACGGGGGGCGGCGTAGACCGGCTGCTCCGGGTAGCTCAGGGTTTCACGGGGACGCCAGGCATGGGAGAAGACCATCCCAAGACTGCGCAATTGGGTGCCAACACCCTTGATAATGCTCGTAATTTTCATAGGTGCCTCACTGCACATTTATCAGCACTGGCGTCTGGGCGTTTCCTTGCCGCAGACGGCCGAATCATCGTCATGTCCATCTCGTTTTGCTCACGCATTCATCAGCACCACGGCAGCGGTGACCAGCATGTTGAGCAGGGTCAGGGGCAGGCACACTTTCCAGCCAAAGGACATCACCTGGTCGAAGCGCGGGCGGGGCAGGGAGGCCCGCAGCAGGATGAAGAACACCATGAAACAGGCGGTCTTCAGGGCGAACCAGATGAAGGGCGGCAGCCAGGGGCCGTGCCAGCCACCGAAGAAGAGGGTCACGATGAGGGAAGAGATCAGCACGATGCCGATGTACTCCCCCACGAAGAAGAGACCCCACTTCATGCCCGCGTACTCGATGTGATAGCCGTCGGCGAGCTCCTGCTCGGCCTCCGGCTGGTCAAACGGGTGGCGGTGGGTGACGGCGACCCCGGCAAACAGGAAGGTGACGAAGCCCAGGATCTGGGGGATCACGTTCCACATGCCGGCCTGGGCCTCGACGATGTCACGCAGGTTGAAGCTGCCGGTCTGGATGACGATGCCCATGAGCGAGAGGCCAAGGAACACCTCGTAGGAGAGGGTCTGGGCCGAGGCGCGCAGGCTGCCGAGCAGGGAGTACTTGTTGTTGCTCGACCAGCCGGCGAACAGCACGGCATAGACCGCCAGCCCGGCGATCGCCAGGATATAGAGCAGCCCCACGTTGAGATCCGCCACGCCCCAGGTGGGGGTGATGGGTACCACCGCAAACGCCAGGATGAAGGCGGTGAAGGCGATGATGGGGGCCAGCACGAAGATCCGGCGATCCGCAAAGGGCGGGATCCAGTCCTCCTTGAAGAACATCTTGACCATGTCGGCCGCCAGTTGCAGCAGGCCGAAGGGGCCAACCCGGTTGGGGCCGTAACGGTCCTGCCACAGTGCTAGCAGGCGGCGCTCGATGAAGCTCATGAAGGCGCCGGCCCCCACGATCCCCACGAGCACAACCAGGGCCTTGCCGACCTCGATCAGCAGATCCATCAGAGAGTCGCTCATGCGATGACCTCCTGCAGGTTATCGATCAGGGCGTGGTGCAGGGCGGTCGGCAGGCCGTTCACCCCGAGTGGCAACCCTGCCAGGCCCGGAGCCAGCGCATCGCTCAGGCGAAGACGCAGGCGCCAGTGGTTGCCACCCCAGGAGAAGGCCACCAGTGCGTCAGGGGACAGAGCCAGGCGCGCGGCATCCGCCGGGTTCAGTACCAGGGTGGGTTCCCCCATGCGAGCCTGGATGACCGGGCTTCTGGCGGAGAGCTCCTCGCCCCCGAACAGCTGGTCATAGCTCACCACCTGCAGGGATGCGGTGGGCTGGAAGGGGGCCGGGATGGCACCAAACCAGCCCAGGTTGCCTTCGCCCGGCTCCAGCAGGCGGCGACCGGGATCCCCGGCACGCAGGTTGCCGCCCACCTCGTCCTGGAACTTGTTCCAGGCGGAGGGGGAGTTCCAGCCCGGTGCCCAGGCAAACGGTACCTGGGAGAGGGGCTGGCGGGCACCGGCGTAGCCTTCCATGGAGAAGGCGAACGGCGAATCGGGATCCTGGGCGACTCTGGGCTCGCTCACGTTCTGGTTCGCCAGCATGGAGGTGCGACCACTGTAGCGGTGCGGCTCCCGGGCGAGCTTCATGCCGCGAATGCGCAGGCCGGCGTTGGGTGCAGCTTCACCCATGGTGGTGAGCAGCGGGGCGTTGGCGGCGCAATCGCGACTCACATCGTCGAAGGTGCTCCAGCGAACCGAACGCGGTTGCTGGCTCCCTTGCAGGGCATCCAGCCAGCGCCAGCTTTCGCGCACCTGGATATCGGCGTTGTAGAAGGCGGGAGCATAGACCTGGAAGAAGCGCTGGGCGCGGCCTTCCATGTTCACCAGGGTGCCATCGCCTTCGGCAAAACTGGCGGCAGGCAGCACCAGATCCGCCTTCTTCGCGGTGGCCGTCTCCTGATGGTCGATGACCAGCAGGTGTTGCAGGCGATCCAGGGCGGCGTCCACTCGGCTGCGTGGGGCTCGGCGGTAGAGGTCGTTCTCAAGAACGACCAGGGCAAGCCTCTCTTCCCCTTCCATGCGCTCGAGGGCTGCCTCCAGCGGGGCGGCATGCCGGGCCAGCATGGCCAGTCCCAGGCTGTTGGCTTCCTGAGCCACCAGGGCAAGCTCCGCGGCCTGGCCACGGCCCTTGAGGGCGCGGGCGATGTTGCTGGCCGCTTCGATCAGCGCCTCGTTGCGGGCACCATTGCCTGCGATGATGAGGGGCTTTTTGGCGTTGCCAAGCAGATCGGCCCATTGGGCGGCGAGGGCCCGCTGTTCGGGGGAGAGATCCGTTGGTGCCGGTGCACTGGCGTCCAGCAGGTGGGCGATGGCAAACCCGAGGCGCGCCTGATCCGCGTGGGGGGCGTGCAGGGTGCTGCTCGCCACGTCATCCAGGCGGGTGGCATCCAGACTGGTGATGAGCAAGGGGTAGCGCTGGTTCTGGGCCAGGGTCTGCACGGCGGCGACCTGCCAGAGATCCACCTTCAGCTTGCGGGCAATTTCGCGCCCCTTGCCTTTCACTGCCTGGCGCAGGGCCAGGGCGATGCGGGCGGCGGTCTGGGTGACATCTTCCCCGAGCACCAGCACGGCGTCGGCTTCTTCCATGTCGCGCAGGCTGGGAGTGCGCACACCGCCGTGCTCCAGAATGTCCAGCATCTTCTGCAGGCATTCCCATTCGCTCTGCTCGACCCCGGAGTAGAAGTTGGCGGCCCCCACCAGTTCGCGCAGGGCGAAGTTGCTCTCCAAGGAGGCGCGGGGTGAGCCGATGCCGATGACGCCGCTGGCGGTGCGCAGCGCATCCGCGGCCCGGTTCAGGGCGCCATCCACCGTGATGGCCAGCTTGTCACTGCCATCCTGCAGCAGGGGCTGGCGCGGGCGGTCGGTCAGATTGACGTGGCCGTAGCCGAAGCGGCCGCGATCGCAGAGGAAATAGTGGTTCAGGGCACCGTGGAAACGGTTCTCGATGCGGCGCAGCTCGCCGTAGCGCTCACCCGGGCTGATGTTGCAGCCGACCGAGCACCCCTGGCAGATGCTGGGGGCGAACTGCATGTCCCACTTGCGGTTGTAACGCTCGGAGTGGGTCTTGTCGGTGAAGACGCCGGTGGGACAGACCTCCACCAGGTTGCCTGAGAATTCGCTCTCCAGAGTGCCATCCTCGACCCGGCCGAAGTAGACGTTGTCGTGGGCGCCATAGACCCCGAGATCCTCGCCACCGGCGTAATCCTTGTAATAGCGCACGCAGCGGTAGCAGGCGATGCAGCGGTTCATCTCGTGGTTGATGAAGGGACCCAGATCCTGATTCTGGTGGGTGCGCTTGGTGAAACGGTAGCGGCGGCTGTTGTGGCCCGTCATCACCGTCATGTCCTGCAGGTGGCAGGCGCCACCCTCTTCGCACACCGGGCAGTCGTGGGGATGGTTGGTCATCTGCCACTCCACCACCGTCTTGCGAAACTCCTTCGCCTCTTCATCCTCGATGGAGATATAGGTGCCATCGGTGGAAGGGGTCATGCAGGACATGACCAGGCGGCCGCGCTTGTCGTCGGCATTCTGATACTGTTTGACCGCGCACTGGCGGCAGGCACCGACGCTACCGAGCGCCGGGTGCCAGCAAAAATAGGGGACGTCCAGACCCAGCGACAGACAGGCTTGCAGCAGGTTGTCTGCCCCGTCTACCTCGTACTCTTTACCGTCTACATGAATGGTTGCCATACAACTTCCCTGAAACCTGTTTTATGAAATCGGCTATTGCCCGATGCGTCCTGGCGCTTACCAGCGCTCGCCCAGCAGGTTGGGCTGGATACCCTTGAACAGCTTGTGATTGTCATGGGGGGCCTTGACCCCGGCCTCGAACTCGGACCGGAAATACTTCATCGCACTGCCAAGGGGTTCGACGGCGCCGGGGGCATGGGCACAGAAGGTCTTGCCCGGGCCCAGGAAACTGACGAGCTGTTCCAGGGTCGCGAGATCCTCGGGTTGGCCCTCGCCCCGCTCCAGCGCCCGCAGGATCTTGACGCTCCAGGGCAGGCCGTCGCGGCAGGGGGTGCACCAGCCGCAGGACTCGCGGGCAAAGAACTCCTCCATGTTGCGCAGCAGTGAGACCATGTTGATGCTGTCATCCACCGCCATGGCAAGGCCCGTACCCATGCGAGTGCCCACCTTGCCGATGCCGCCAGCGTACATCTGGGCATCCAGGTGCTCGGGCAGCAGGAAGCCGGTGCCGGCGCCGCCCGGTTGCCAGGTTTTCAGGCGATAGCCGGGCTTCATGCCGCCGGCGTAGTTTTCGAACAGCTCGCGGGCGGTGATGCCAAAGGGCAGCTCCCACAGGCCGGGATTGTTGACCTTGCCGGAAAAGCCCATCAGCTTGGTGCCGTGATCTTCCGAACCCGGCAGTGCCAGCCCCTGATACCAGGCCACACCGTTGCCGATGATGGCGGGGACGTTGCACAGGGTTTCGACGTTGTTGACGCAGGTCGGCTTGCCCCAGACGCCGGAGACGGCGGGGAAGGGGGGTTTGGCCCGCGGGTTGGCGCGCCGTCCTTCCAGGGAGTTGATGAGGGCCGTCTCTTCGCCGCAGATGTAGCGACCTGCGCCGGTGTGGACGAACAGCTCGAAGTCAAAGCCCGAGCCCAGGATGTTCTTGCCAAGGAACCCCGCGGCCTTGGCCTCTTCCACGGCGCGGCGCAGGTGGATGGCGGCATCCACGTACTCGCCGCGCAGGAAGATGTAGCCGCGATAGGCTTTGAGAGCCCGGGCACTGATGATCATCCCCTCGATCAGCAGGTGGGGCAGCTGCTCCATTAGCATGCGGTCTTTGTAGGTATTGGGTTCCATCTCGTCGGCGTTGCAGAGCAGGTAACGGATGTTCATGCTCTCGTCTTTGGGCATCAGGCCCCACTTCACGCCGGTGGAGAAACCGGCGCCGCCGCGTCCCTTGAGGCCGGCATCCTTGACGGTGCTGACGATGTCATCCGGGCTCATCTGGCCAAGCGCCTTGCGGGCGGCCTCATAGCCCTGCTTTGCCTGATACTCCTCGAGCCACACCGGCTGGCCGTCGTCCCGCAGGCGCCAGGTGAGAGGGTGAGTCTCGGCGGTGCGGGGGATGCGGTTGGCGGTGCCGAGGGAGGCAAGCGTCTTGCCTGGCTGAATGCTCATGGGTAAGCCTCCAGGGTTTTCAGCAGGCTGACGGCATCGAGTCCGCCATAGGTATCGTCATCGATCATGATGGCCGGCCCCTTGTCGCAGTTGCCGAGGCAGCAGACGGGCAACAGGGTGAAGCGGCCATCCGGAGAGGTCTGACCGGGGGCCAGATTGACGACCTCTTTCAGACCGGCAAGCAACTGCTCGTGGCCGTTGATGTAGCAGACCATGCTGTCGCAGACGCGGATGATGTGACGACCCACCGGCTGGCGGAAGATCTGGCTGTAGAAGGTGGCGACCCCTTCCACGTCGCTGGCGGGGATGCCAAGCTCGGCGCCGATGGCGTGAATGGCGCCGTCAGGCACCCAGCCACGGGCCTGTTGCACTATCTTGAGCGCTTCGATGCTGGCTGCACGGGGATCTTCGTAGTGGTGTTTCTCGTGTTCGATGGCATCGCGCTCAGCCTGGCTCAGGACGAAATCTCCCTGCTGGCTGCTGCATGCCCCTTGCCCTTGTGGGGTCTGGTTATTGTGACACTGACATTGGCTCATGACTTGACCTTTTGTGGCTTGTCCCTTTACTGCGCGTCTTGCCCTTCGCCCCGGCTGCCGGGGCGAGAGGACTCAACGATCCACATCTGACATAACGAAATCGATACTGCCCAGGTAGACGATAAGATCCGACACCATCTGGCCGCGGATCACCGAGGGGATCTGCTGCAGGTGGGCGAAGCTCGGGGTGCGGATCCGGGTCCGGTAGCTCATGGTGGAGCCATCGCTGGTCAGGTAATAGCTGTTGACCCCCTTGGTCGCCTCTATCATCTGGAAGGACTCGGCGGCCGGCATGACAGGCCCCCAGGAAACTTGCAGGAAGTGGGTGATCAGGGTTTCGATGTCCTGCAGGGTGCGCTCTTTGGGCGGTGGCGTGGTGAGCGGGTGATCCGCCTTGAAGGGGCCCTCAGGCATGTTTTTCATGCACTGCTCGATAATCGACAGGCTCTGGCGGATCTCCTCGATGCGTACGGTGGCGCGGTCGTAGGCGTCCCCGTTGCTGCCCACCGGCACCTCGAACTCGAACTGATCGTAACCGGAATAGGGGCGCCATTTGCGCACGTCAAAGTTGAGCCCCGTGGCCCGCAGACCGCCCCCCGTGGTGCCCCAGGCCAGGGCCTGGGCCGTGTTGTAGGCGGCGACGCCGATGGTGCGGCCCCGCAGTATGCTGTTGCGCATGGCCGCCTTTTCATACTCCATCAACCGCTTGGGCAGCCAGCTCAACAGGTTGTCCTGGATGAGGCGGGTCCAGCCGGCAGGCAGATCGTGGGCCACGCCGCCGATACGGAACCAGGCCGGGTGCATGCGGGCTCCGGTGATGGCCTCGATGATGGTGTAGATCTTCTGGCGGTCCGTGAAGGTGAAGAAGACCGGGGTCATGGCCCCCACGTCCTGAATGTAGGTGCCAAGGAACAGCAGATGGCTCTGGATGCGGAACAGCTCCGCCATCATCACCCGGATCATGTCGACCCGCGCCGGCACCTTGATGCCGGCCAGCTTCTCGACCGCCAGCACATAGGGCAGGTTGTTCATCACGCCGCCCAGATATTCGACCCGGTCGGTGTAGGGGATGTAGCTGTGCCAGGACTGGCGCTCGCCCATCTTCTCGGCGCCGCGGTGGTGATAGCCGATGTCGGGCACGCAGTCTCGGATCTCTTCCCCGTCGAGTTGCAGCACCAGGCGGAAGGCGCCGTGGGCGGAGGGGTGGTTCGGCCCGAGGTTCAGGAACATGTAGTCCTCGTTCTCGTTGCCGCGGGCCATGCCCCACTCTTCCGGCTTGAACAGCAGGTTGTCCTGCTCCTGATCCTGCTTGACCGCATCGAGCATGAAGGGATCAAACTCGGTGGCGCGCGCCGGGTAGTCCTTGCGCAGGGGGTGCCCTTGCCAGCTCTTGGGCATCATGATGCGGGTCAGATGGGGGTGGCCATCGAAGGTGATCCCCATCAGATCCCACACTTCCCGCTCGTACCAGTTGGCGTTGGGGAAGTGGCGGCTGACGGTGGGCAGATGGAGATCGCTCTCCTTGAGCGCCACCTTCAGCATCACGTCGGCGTTACGGTCGATGGAGATGAGGTGATAGAAGACGGTAAAGTCGCTCTCCGGCAGGCCGTGGCGATGGCTGCGCATCCGTTCGTCGGTGGCGCTGAGATCGAACAGCATCACGAAGGGGGAGGGCAGCTTTTGCAAGAAGCCCATCACGTCCAGCAGCAGATCCCGGGAGAGCCAGATGACCGGCACGCCGGTACGGGTGCTCTGCACGGTGAAGCGCTCGGCACCGAAGTGGGCGAACAGCTCGCCGACCACCTGGGCATTGGCGTGATCGGCGGTTTGCCACTGGGCCATGGTGTAATTGCTTGGGAATTCTCGAGTCAGTTTCATGATCAGATCTCATCCGGCGTGCGCAGGTTGGTCACGTTGATCCGCTCGCCGCGCTTGCGTTCCTTCTCGGATTGCATCTGGGGACGGTAGATCCCCTGATCCCCCACCACCCAGGAGAGGGGGCGGCGTTCCTTGCCGATGGATTCCTGCAGCAGCATCAGGGCTTGCAGGAAGGCCTCGGGGCGGGGCGGGCAGCCCGGAATGTAGACGTCGACCGGCAGGAACTTGTCGACGCCCTGTACCACGGAGTAGATGTCATACATGCCGCCGGAGTTGGCACATGCCCCCATGGAGATGACCCACTTGGGCTCGAGCAACTGCTCATAGAGCCGCTGGATGACAGGGGCCATCTTGATGAAGGGGGTGCCGGCAATCACCATGAAGTCGGCCTGACGGGGGGAGGCTCGTATGACCTCAGCGCCGAAGCGAGCCACGTCGTGGGGAGAGGTGAAGGCGGTACACATCTCCACGTAGCAGCAGGAGATGCCGAAGTTGTAGGGCCAGAGGGAGTTCTTGCGGCCCCAGTTGACGGTGTCTTGCAGCACCTCTTCGAGGCGCCCGATCATGATGCCGCGGGTCGCTTGCTGCGCCAGTGGGTCATCGACGGTCTGGCGCTGTTCCTGGGGGTAGCGCTCAACGGGCGCATCCGGGTCAATCCGGGTCAGGGTGTACTTCATGGTGCAACCTCAAAGAGATAATCGGTAGTTCAGTCTGGTTTCTTGTCAGTCAGGACACGCTTTTTCGGGGCCCAGTCGAGGGCACCAATGCGCCACAGGTAGAGGAGGCCTACCAGCAGCAGGGTGATGAAGATGGTGGCTTCGATGAAGCCGACCCAGCCGCTCTCCCGAACGGAGACGGACCAGGCAAAGAGATAGAGGGCTTCGACATCGAAGATGACGAAGAACATGGCGACCAGGTAGAACTTGGCGGAGAAGCGCAGGCGGGCGTTACCGACGGAATCCACCCCGGATTCGAAGGGTTTGTTCTTGGCACGGCCATAGGCGCGTCCCCCCAGCAAGGCCGCCAGGCCTATCATGGTCAAGCAGATACAGATGGCGCCAATGACATAGACAGCAAAAGCCCAGTGCTGGACGGCAATATCAGCAAACATATAGGTTTTTCCCTAACCAAATTAATCATGTGACTTAACAATGATGTTACGTAGTATGCCACTTTCGTACTGATTTACATGTCATTTCAAAGGATTAATTATTAATCAACGGGATGAAAATTGTGTTTTGCTAGCGGGGTCAACTTTCTCGTTTGAGAATTGTTTTCAATCGTTTTTATGTAGCAGAAAAAAACCGGATAGTTTGAAAATCCGGGGGATGGCAGGAAACAAAAGACCCCGCATGGCGGGGTCTGTTTCAGGGTTGGAGAACGGGGAGGCTCTGCTCTGCCGCCTTGCCCTGGGAGAGTACGATCTCCACCCGGCGGTTGGCCTGGCGGTGAGCCGGGGTATCGTTTGGATAACGGGGTTGGGTATCCGCCACCCCCTGGGCGATCAGTCGTCGTGAATCCAGCTTGGGGTTGGTCAGCAGGGTGTGGGTGATGGTGGCCGCCCGCAGCACTGACAGCTCCCAGTTGTTGCGATAGAGCTCCACCGGCGCCTGGGAGTTGTCGGTGTGACCGGTGACCACCACCATGCCGGGGATGTCCGCCAGCACGTCCGAGACCTTGTTGACCAGGGGAATGAACTGGGGCTGCAAGAAGGCGGAGTCGGCCGGGAACAAGGTCTTTTCGCCGATGCGGATCACAAGCTGGCTGCCAAGCTGCTCCACCTCGATCTCTTTGGACTCGATTTGGCTCTTGAGCTGCTGATCCAGCTTCTGCTTGGTGACTGTGACCCAATCCTGCTCCTTGGTCTTGTGGGGCCAGGACTCCGTGGCCGTAGGTTTCTCCGAGGAGCCGATGGTCTCGTTGAAAGGGTCGGCCGCCGCTGCGGGCGTCTGGGTATCCAGCACCTGCTCTTTCTGGGAGGTATTGGGGGTGGTCTTGGACTCGGGTTCCAGTATGCCTGTGCCCCCCTGCATCACGGGGGAGCCGGCGGGAAGGGAGACCAGCCCTATCTTGCCAAGAGATTCGATAAAGCCCTGAATGAGCACGCGAGTCTCCGACTGCTTGGCCATGGCGAAGGAGTAGAGCACCACGAACAGGGCGAACAGCAGTGTCATGAAGTCGGCGTAGGAGACCAGCCAGCGTTCGTGGTTCTCCGGCGCCTCAGCCTTTTTCTTTTTCGCCACCGTGGCCTCCGAGGTAAGGCTCAAGGGTCACTTGCAGCCGTTGCTGTGACTCGCCGTCCACGATGCAGAGGATGCCGGTGAGGGTCATCTCCTTGTAGTGGCGGATCTGGTGGGCAAACGCCTTGTAGCGGTTGCCGAAGGGCAGGAAGATGAGGTTGGCGGCCGACACCCCGTAGATGGTGGCGATAAATGCCACCGCGATGGCGCCCCCCAGCTTGTCGGGGGCATCCAGCAGGCCCATGGCGTGAATGAGGCCAAATACGGCCCCGACGATCCCCATGGTCGGGCAGTAGCCCCCCATGGCCTCGTAGAATTTGACGGTCTGTTCGATATCTTCCTGCTCGAACTCGATCTCGTTTTCCAGTACCTCGTGGATCTTGGTCTTCTCGTAGCCATCGACCATCATCTGTACCCCTTTTTGCAGGAAGGGATCCTTGATGTCGTCGATCATGCCCTCCAGTGCCAGCATGCCACTGCGCCGTGCATTGCCCGCCAGGGTTTCAAGCAGTTGGGCCTGCTCCAGCATGTCGAGGCGCAGGGGAGTGATGAGCCACTTGAAGCGCTTGAGGGTTTTACCAACCACGGAGAAGGGAAACTGGGTCAGTGCGGCACCGACGGTACCGCCGATCACGATGAGAAAGGCGGGAAGATCGAGCAGGGCGCTGGGGTGCCCCCCTTCTATCATGTTGCCACCCAGAATGGCTGCCAGGGCCAGCAGCAAGCCAATAAGACTCATTTGTCCATATCCCTATGCGATGTGTGAGGCTAGTGTAGCCATTTAACTATCAGTTTTTCAAAACGATATCCAATCGGTGAGCAATATCCGAGAGGTTGCGCAGACCCGGTAGTGTCCGGTGGCATCGGCCTGTGCCGCTTGATCTGTAGAGCAGGTTGACGGTGCCGGCATGGCAGGACGAGGCAGGTATCCAGGTGATATCACAATATACTGTGCTATACGTGAGAGTATGTTGGTTATTTATATCGTCACTTTCTCTTTTATTGGCGTAATGCGCTGTCAACGAGAGAGGGCTGGCTGCCCTCGGGGCATCTCCCCTGTCGGCAGAGATCAGAGAGGCGGAAGGGATGGGATTGGCTGGGCGGCACTCGGCCAGGTATCGCGGCAAACCGTTTTTTCTGGCCCCGCCGATGACGGGTTTCTCCTGCCAGGGGGTTGGCAGACACCTTGAAGCAAAAAACCGACCCTGAGGTCGGTTCTTCAAGCTGTACGCTGGGTCGGGATTGACTCGCGCCATCCCTGGCGCTCGCCCTGCGGGCGGCCTCTGGCCGTCCAGTCGGGCTATCCTGCCCGCCTGTCGAACAGTGTTCGAACCGAGCCGCCCATCATCGGATAAAGTAAAAGGCCCCGTCTTGCGACGGGGCCTTTTACTTTATTTGGCGGTGAGGGAGGGATTCGAACCCTCGATACGTTGCCGTATACACACTTTCCAGGCGTGCTCCTTCAGCCACTCGGACACCTCACCAAATTTTGGTCTGTGATTTAACGTGTTCAGCCAACACGGTGTTCGCTGCGCCGTTGCGCTGGAACGGGGCGTAATTTAGGGGAAAGGGCTGCCTGGGTCAACCACTTTTCCCCTTATTTTTCATAATCTTTATCGAGTGCCTATCCCTTGAACAGAATGCCGGTTTTTTAACCCCGTTCAAGGCTTGTCGAGAATGATCAGGCTGTCAGGCAGCTCGTTCTGATCCCGGGTGGCGGGGAAGGCGTCGGTCAGAATGGCGCTGGTGCGCTCCACGCACTCCAGGAACCCCTGCTCGACCTCCTTGTTGCGTACCCGAACCACGAAGTCGTCGATGATCTGCTGCCACTGGGTGTTGTCGATGTGCTGGGCGATCCCGTCGTCTACCAGGATCTCCACATAGTGCTCCGCCACCGAGACGAAGATGAGCACACCGAGCCGGTCCCGGGTGCGGTGAAGTCCCTGCTCGACAAACTGCAGGCGGGCCATCAGGGCGGCCCGGTGACGGCGTACCTTGTTGGGAATGAGCCGCATCTTGATGGGCGTCCAGTGGAACAGCAGGCTCAGCAGCAACCAGACCGACCACTGCACCAGCAGGATCTCGTACCAGCCAAGCCAGAAGCCGAGCTGGAAGACCAGCAGGGGGGTGAGCATGGCCAGCAGGGCGGCCCACAGGGTCGGGATATAGCGATAGCCATCGCTGGCCGGGGCCAGCACGGTGACCAGTTCGGCATCCGTGGCCTGCTCGGCCTGTCGAACCCTGGCCTGCAAGGTGTGGAAAAACTGTTTCGAAATCATCTTGTTGTCTCTTTTTCCCTGATTACCAACCGCCAGATGCACCGCCGCCGCCAAAGCTGCCGCCGCCACCACTGAAACCGCCACCACCACCGCCAGTGCGGCCGCCAAAAGAGCCGGCACCGAATCCACCGGCCATGTAGGCGGCCCGGCGACGTCCTCCCGGCCCACCGCCGCCGCCGCGCAGGTTGTGCAGCACGATCATCGCAATCACCACCAGGATGAAGAGCCAGGGACCTCCCTGCTTGTCGGCCTTGCTGGTGTTGTCCACGGGCTGATACTCCCCGGCCAGGGCCTGCATGATGCCCTGGCTGCCGGCGAGGATGCCGGCCACCATGTCACCGCGCTTGAAGGCGGGCAGGATCCGGGTCTGGATGATATTGGCGGCGATGGCGTCGGGCAGGGCACCTTCCAGACCATAACCCACCTCGATGCGCACCTTGCGCTCGTCCTGGGCGATGATCAGCAGAACGCCGTTGTTCTTGCCTTTTTGGCCGATGCCCCAGTGGCGACCGAGCTGGTAGCCGTACTCTTCGATGGTATCCCCCGCCAGCGTGTCGATGGAGACCACCACCAGCTGGACGCCGCTGCGCTTCTCGAAGACGGCCAGTTGCTGTGCGAGCTGGTGGGCCTGCTTGCGGGACATCAGATTGGCCTCGTCCACCACCCGCCCGGTCAGGGCCGGGAAATCGGGGGCGGCATGCAGTGCCGTGGCACAGAGCAGCAGACAGAGCGCCAGCCAGCGTCTCATCACGTTCATTGGAAGCTGACCTTGGGCGCCTCATCGGCACCGGGTTTGGCGCTGAAGGTGGGTTTGGCTTCCAGATCGGAGTAGAGCAGCTTGGACCAGATGACCCCGGGGAAGGTACGGATCTCGGTATTGAACTGGCGTACTGCCTCGATGTAATCCCGTCTGGCCACCGTGATGCGATTCTCGGTGCCTTCCAGCTGGGCCTGCAGGGTCAGGAACTGCTGATCGGCCTTCAGATCCGGGTAGCGCTCGACCACCACCATCAGCCGGGAGAGGGCGCTGGAGAGCTGCTCCTGAGCCGCCTCGAACGCCTTGAGCTGGGAGGGGTCACTTACCTGCACGCTGCCGACTCGGGCACGGGCATCGGTGACCGCCTTGAGGGTCTCCTGCTCGTGGCTGGCGTACCCCTTGACGGTGGCCACCAGGTTGGGAATGAGATCGGCCCTGCGCTGGTACTGGTTCTCGACCTGTCCCCAGCTCGCCTTGACCTGCTCATCCAGGGTCGGAATGGTGTTCATGCCGCAGCCGGTCAAACCCAGCAGCAGGGTCAGGGTCAGCAGGGCACGGGTACCACGCTGCCAGAGTGAAGTGGCCATCTTGTTGTTCTCCATTGATATTTCTCTCGGAAATAGGTTCACCATAACAGCTTGTGGTCAGCCCTCACAACGCCTGGGTAACAGGGGGGCGCGGTAGCTCATCGACACCTTGGGCAGCTGGGGTTTGTCCTTGAGCCAGGAGGTCAGCTCCTCCCCACAGCCATTGCCGGGGGGAATGGGAGCCTGGGGCTGGCAGTCCGGACTGTTTGCCGGGCAGCGCAGGCGGACGTGAAAGTGGCTGAAGTGGCCGACCCAGGGGCGCAGCTTGCCGACCCAGGCTTCACCGGGGGCCTGTTTGCACACCTCGGCCTTGATGACGGGGTTGACGAAGATGCGCGCCACCTCGGGGCGATCAGCCGCAAGGCGCAGCAGATTGAGCTGCCTGGGGCCGAATCGGCCGGGCAGCATCCGGTAGCTGGGTTCGTCGATCAGCGCCCACTCCCTGGGGGCATCCTGCTCCCAGCGGCTGATGGGCCTGTCAGCCATCCTGAACCAGATGTCGGCATCCAGGCCGGTCTGGTGGCTGCGATGACCTGAGGTAAAGGGCCCCCCGTGCATCATGGCGAGGTCGGCGATATAGAGATCCGGCATGCCGGCCAGTCTGGTCTGGTTGGCCAGATGCTGCAGGTAATGGATGAGGTCGGGGTGACCGTAATAGCGCAGCCGTTTGGTGCGGATCACCTGATAACCTGGGCCTTCGAGGGGCAGGGCCACGGCATTTTTCAGGCAGCCGGCGGAGTAGCCGCCGATGGCCTCGGCATAGAGTGTGCTCGCGGACAAGAGCAGGGCGGTGGCGAACATGGGACTCCCGGGATGGCGCCCAGTGCGGGCTCAGACAGCCCCAAGCATACCAAGAGTGGCGGCTGGCCGTCATCCGTGTCGCGGTGGCGGTTGCATCGCGGCGCGTCGCTCGCGCACAATGCGCGGCAAGGCAGCGACGGCAAGGCCGTTCGCATCACAGAAGGAGAAGAGAAGATGAGAGTCAGTGAGCTGGCTGCGCAAGAGAACGTGAGCTGGCTGATGCCCCCGGCCCGGCGGTTTTACGGGGTCATGATCTGCCTGTTGCTGGCGAGTCTCGCCACTGTGGTGGCCGCCCTCTGGCTGGGATATCCCGACATGGGCCTGCTGCCCTGGGTCGGGGTGGTCTTTGGCGGCATCGTGCTGGTGATGATGGTGTTGCCGCGCAACTGGCAGCGCTGGCGTCTGGCGGAGCTTGCCTGGGATGAACGCCATCTCTATCTGCTCAATGGCGGCGAAGACCGGGCGTTGGCCCTGCCCAGAGCCGTGCTGGTGGGCATGGAGCGGGATCGCAAGGTGGGACACGATGGTCAGTGGCTCGATTTCAGCCTGGATCTCGGGCTGGATGAGGTGACCCTGGCGACGGCCACCAGCCTGCTCGGGTTGTCCCGGGAAGGGACTCACGAAGTGGCCCCTGGGGTCTATCGATTCGGGTTCAAACGTGCCTGGCATGGGCGTCGTGCCCTCGGCACATTGCTGGCCGAGCTGCACCCGCTCTGACTATTTTCTCGACAATTCATCCCAATGCTCAGATACTGCCTCTGATTCGATTTGATCTTTCCTGCTCCGATAGCCCAAGAGATCAAGGACTTGGGATACGAAGCTGGAAGTGCCATGGCATGATGCCGTGGCTGGTCCGGCAGGGGGGTTGTGCCCTTACTCCCAGGTCGGTGGATGCATAGATAAGGCACCTTGAATCGAGAGTGGATGGCATGAAGATTTACGTAGGTAATCTGTCGTACCGGATGACGGCCGACGAACTGACAACCGTGTTCAGCCAATTTGGGCAGGTAGACAAGGTCGATATCATCATCGACCGCGATACCGGTCAGTCCAAGGGGTTTGGTTTCATTGAAATGCCGGTCAATGGTGAGGCCGAGAAGGCCATCGCCGAGTTGCACGGCACCGAGGTCGGCGGCCGCACCATCACGGTCAATCAGGCCAAACCGAAGACGGATGCACCCCGTGGTCGCCCCCAGCGCCATCGTTGAATCGTCTCGATAACGGAAAACGGCATGGAATCCTCCATGCCGTTTTTGTTTTCAGGGTCTGGTGCAGACTCAGGGAACGTCATAACCCAGAGCGGCCTTGCGGATGCGGAACCACTGCTGGCGAGTGAGCTCGATGGACTCGGCTGCCACGGCGGCGGCGATCCGCTCCCGTTTGCCGGAGCCGATGAGGGGCAGCGGCTGACTCGGCAGCATCATCACCCAGGCGTAGACCACCTGCTCCAGACAGTCGGCGCCCACCTCCTGGCGGATCTGCTCGAGTTCCGCCCGCAGCGGGGCATATTCGGGGGCATGGAACAGCCGCCCGCCGCCAAGGCAGGACCAGGCCATGGGCTTGATGCGCAGTTGCTGGCATTGATCCAGGGCACCATCCAGCGTCCCCTCCTGATGGAGCGGGGAGATCTCCAGCTGGTTGGTGACCAGGGGGAAGGGCAGGCGGGATTGCAGCAGGGCGAACTGGTGGGGCGTGAAGTTGGAGACCCCGGCGTGCTTGATCTTGCCTGCCTGCTTGAGGGTGATGAAGGCGTCGGCCACCTCGTCGGCGTTCATCAGGGGGTCGGGGCGATGGATCAGCAACAGATCCAGATGATCGGTGCCGAGCTTTTGCAAGGAGGCTTCGGCACTGGCGACGATGTGTCCCTTGCCGGTGTTGTAGTGATTCAGGGCGTGGGCCGGATTGGCGGTGAGGGCGATGCCGCACTTGCTGACGATCTCCATGCGATCGCGCAGGGAGGGCTCCAGGCGCAGGGCATGGCCGAAGGCCTCCTCGCACTGGTAGCCACCGTAGATGTCGGCGTGATCGATGGTGGTGACCCCGAGAGCAAGGTGATATTTCATCAGGTCCAGCAGGGCGGCGGGGGAAAGCTGCCACTCCATCAGGCGCCAGTAGCCCATGATGAGGCGGGAGAAGGTGGGGCCTTGCTCATGCAGGGCCAGACGGGATACGGACATGGTGACTCCTCTGGAGATAACAATGCGAAAAGAAAGGGGCAAAATCATGTGCCAGCATCTTGGTCTCTTCCGGCGGACAAGGCAATAATGCCCCCTTCGCGAATTCGAACTATGGTTCTGACTCCAACGGGTCAAGATCACGGTGTCAGTGAGAGGAGAAGGGGTGATGGAAGGATTTGCCGCCAGGCTTCAAAGCCTGATCGGGGAGGGGAGCGTGAGCGCTTTTGCCCGCAAGGTGGGGTTGAGTGAAGCCCTGATCCGCAAGTATCTGAAAGGGGCTGAGCCCGGCCTTGGCAAGGCGAACCAGATTGCCATGGGGGCCAACTGCTCGCTGGAGTGGCTCGCCACCGGTTGCGGGTATCTCTATCGTCAGGCCGAGGTGGTGGACAGGGACGCGCTGGCGGCGGCGGGGGCGCTGGTGCAGGAGACCCGTCCGGGAAAGCCCATGCCGGACGAGGAGCAACTGGTGACCCTGCTCGCCTATTACCAGTTCCTGCGCAGCCACAAGCAGGCGGACGGTTTTCTGGACCTGGCCCGGGCGCGGGAGTTTGGGCGCCATCTGGCCGAGGCCTGAGCCTGACGAGTGCTCCCGGCAGTCCGCCATTCTTCTGATACCCTCTAAGCAGTGATCAAATCCAAGGACACGCAGATGAGCTATCTGATCCTGGGCAGTGGCGGGTTGGGCAGTGCGCTGGCACGGGAGCTGGCCAGACGGGGCGAAGAGTGGTTGCTGGCGGGCAGGCAACTGCCCAGGGGGCTGGATCCTGCCTGCTATTTTCCGCTGCAGGAGGTGGACCCGCTCTCCTTCGAGGCCCTCTTCACCCTCTATGACAGCACCACCCTGCCGACGGTGGTGATCAACACCATAGGCCTGCTCCATGATCTTGCCCACATGCCGGAGCGGCGGGTGGAGGAGGTGACCCCCCAATGGCTCGAAGAGAGTCTGCTGGCCAATGCCTGGCCCCACCTGGCCCTTGGTGCCAACCTCAGTCGGCGCATGATGCCCCAGAGCACGCTCTGGCTCTGCACCCTCTCGGATCGGGCGGGAAGCCTGGAGGAGGGGGGCGAGGAGGCCATGTGCCACTACAGCTACCGCATGAGCAAGGCCGCCCTCAACATGGGATCCCGGATCCTGGCGGGTGAGTGGGCCGGACGTTTTCCCGGCGCCGGTGTCATCACCGTGCATCCCGGCCTCATGAATACCCCCATGCAGCAACCTTTTCTTCAGGAGATGGATCCCGCCCTGCTGCAGGATCCCGCCGAGGTCGCCGTCCGCCTGTTGGATCTGATGGCCACAATGACGCCGGCGCACTCGGGCCGTTTCGTGGATCTGCTGGGTCAGTCGCTGCCCTGGTGAGCCGCCGGGCTCACATTCCCGCTTGCCGTTTCTTGCCAGCCGGGTGTCGGCTGGTTAATGTCATCGTCCTGCATCAGGAGGATGACATGCGCTATATCGATTTACGAAGTGATACCGTGACCCAACCCACGGAAGCCATGCGCCAGAGCATGCTGCATGCCGAGGTGGGAGACGATGTCTATGGGGAAGATCCCAGCATCAATGCGCTGGAGCGCCGCGGCGCCGAACTGCTGGGCAAGGAGGCGGCCCTGTTCGTGCCCTCCGGCACCATGTCCAACCTGCTGGCCATGATGAGTCACTGCCAGCGTGGGGACGGGGCCGTGCTGGGGGCGGCCTCCCACATCTATCGCTATGAGGCCCAGGGCTCTGCCGTGCTGGGCTCGGTGGCCCTGCAATCCGTCCCCATGCAGGCGGACGGCACCCTGGCCATCGAGGATGTGCGAGGGGCCATCGCTCCCGATGATCCCCATTTCGTCCAGACGCGCCTCGTCTGCCTGGAAAATACCCATAACGGCAAGGTGCTGCCATTGACCTACCTGCGCGCCATGCGCGAATTCGTCGACGAGAAGGGGCTGAAGCTTCACTTGGACGGGGCTCGCCTCTTCAATGCGGTGGTGGCGAGCGGGGAGCCGGTGGCCGCCATCGCGGCGCCTTTTGACAGCATCTCCGTCTGCCTCTCCAAGGGACTGGGGGCACCAGTGGGGTCCCTGCTGGTGGGATCGGCTGCGTTCATCGCCCGCGCCAGACGGCTGCGCAAGATGCTGGGGGGCGGCATGCGCCAGGGAGGGATCCTGGCCCAGGCCGCCCTGTTCGCGCTGGATCAGCACGTTGCCCGGCTGGCGGATGATCATCGCCGCGCCAGGCGTCTGGCAGAGGGGCTGGCCGCCTTGCCAGGCATCATACTCAACATGGGGGAGGTGCAGACCAACATGGTGTTCCTGCGCCTGACCCAGGGGGATCCCGCCACCTTGCTGGGTTTCATGAAGGAGCGCGGTATTCTCTTCTCCGGCTACGGGGAGCTCAGGCTGGTGACCCACCTGCAGATCACCGACGATGACATCGACGAGGTGATCGACGCCTTCACCGAGTACCTGAGTGGCTGACGCCATTCCCCATCGCAACAACAAGGGCGCCATTAGGCGCCCTTGTTGTCATGGCAGGGTCGGTCATCCCTGGCGCTGGCCGGTGATCAGCATGGCCTCGTCGGTGGCGTCATAGATCATGATGGCCAGGTGGGTGACCTCTCCGGCGAAGTCGGCCAGCGGCACCAGGGTCAGGTTCTGGTACATGTAGGGGGCCGATCCCGTGATGGGGCGGTAGTTGGAGAAGCGCAACAGGTAGGGGCGCTGCTCCCAGGTGCTGAAGGCACGGTTGTTGAGCTTGAACACCATGTTGGCCTTGCGCTCGAACCAGGCCTTGTCCACATCGGGGAAGAGCGAGAACAGCCCCTGATCGCGCACCTCGCCTGCCAACCGGCCGCTGTGACTCTCCATGAAGCCGTTCCACACCTGGATCCGGTACTCCCTGTCGAGCACGACCAGCCCCACGTCCAGATTCTGGACGATGTTCATCAGCCAATGAAACTCCCGAATGTCCATGGTCACTCCTGGTGGTTGCTGCCGCGGAGCGGTCAGAGCATGTGCATGATCTTGTTGTTCATGGTGGCGATGGAATCTTCGGTAAACAGCAGCAAGAGATCGCACTGCACCGCATAGCCCTGCACCCGATAGTTGATCTCGATGGCCAGAGTGCGGCGCCAGCGGCTCTGGTTGGTCCGAATGAGATCCTGAATGGGCCTGTGCTGGCCAAGCACCACGGGGTGACCCTGGCTAAAAGGGGTGTCGAGCTGGTTGGCGTAGCCGCGCAAGAAGGCACCGATCAGCACATTGGCGGTGTCCATCAGCAGTTCCAGCTCGGCGCCGTGATCCAGCTCCCCCTGATGGTTCATCAGGCGGGCCAGGTCCTGGAAGCTGGCATCGTGGAACAGCAGCAGGGCCTCCCCGGCGATCCCGGCCCCGATGAAGCCCTGACAGACCGCAGAGAGCGTCTCCGACTCGGCGGCGGCCGAGAGTGCCATGTGCAGCTCGGAGACCTCCAGCACGTTGACGTTGGGGATGGGGAGCAGCACGAAGGCGCCGAGCAGGCGGGCCAGCAGATCCGCCCCCTGGCCCATGGCGACGTTGGCCAGCTCCTGATAGACATCCCGCAGCTCAGGGGTGAACTGGATGCTGCTCTGGGCAGCCTGGTGGCTGGCGACGGGCTGGTGCTGGATGGCCGTCACCTGGGTGGCTGATTGCCACAGACCGTGGCGCTTGAGCAAGGCAAGGAGGGTGTCCGGGGAAGCCGGCTTCTTGATGAAATCGAGGGCGCCAAGAGCCATGACACGCTCATGGGCTTCCGGCTGGATGTCGCCGGAAACCACGATCACCTTGCTGCGCACCCCCTCTCGCTTGAGGGTCTCGAGCACGCCATAACCGTCCATCTCCGGCATGGTGAGATCGAGAAAGATCAGGTCCCCGTGCCCCATCAGGATCTGCTCGACCCCTTCCAGTCCGTCCGCGGCCTGGTGCAAGGTGACACCCCAATCGGCGGGCAGGGCGCGCACCAGCTGTTTGCGCGCGAACCCGGAGTCATCACATATCAATACATTCATAGTGTTAGCCGACCTGTGCAACGAGGATTGCGCTAAGTGTGGGTCATCAGCCGTCAGATGCAACGGGCAGCGGCTGCGCCGGTGAAAATTGATCGTTCTGCTGACGGGTGCGATAGCGCTCGGAGTGCTTCTCGACGAAATCGGCGAACATCTTAACACGCAACGGGGTGAACCGGGGCTGGCAATGGAGCATGTAGAAGGGACGTTTTCCCGACTGCCAGTCAGGCAGAACGGGGACGAGCTGACCATCTTGCAGGAAGGGGTGCACATAGTGCTGCGGGGCGTTGACGATGCCGAGGTGGCGCTGGGCTGCCCGTACGGCGGCCTGGGTCTGGTCGATGCAAAGGCGGGGTGTGCGCTTGATGCAGACCGTCTGTTCGTCCCGCCCGTTCAGTTGCCAGTGCTGGTGGGGCCAGCAGTAGATGAGATCGTGCTCTTCCAGCTGGGTCGGGTGGGAGGGCACACCCATCTTCTCCAGATAGAGGGGGGAGGCGAACAGACCGTACTGGATGTGACCCAGACAGAGGGCGTTGGGCAGGGTCTGGGGAAGCTCGCCGTTGAAAAAGACCAGGTCCCTGTCCTGATCCGCCTGGAGGGCATGATCGTTGGACTGGCGGATGTCGAACTGTACCCCGGGATAGCGCAGGCCGAAGTCCACCAGCATGTCGACCAGGATGGTGTTGGAGAGGGCGATGGGGGCCGCGAGGCGGATGAGGCCGCTGATGTCCGTCTCCTCACCCCGAATTTCGCCGGTGGCCTGCTCTATTTCCGCAAGGGGGGTACAGAGGCGCTCGTAATAGCGCAGCCCTTCGTCCGTGAGACGCAGCTTGCGGGTGGATCTGTGCAGCAGGCTGCATCCGAGCTGCTCTTCCAGTTGGGAGATACGTCGACTGATGGTGCCGGTCGGCATGCCCAGCGCAGCGGCGGCGTGGGAGAAACCGCCCTCTTGCACCACCTTGACGAACAGATAGAACTCTTCGATGTACTTCATAAGCGGTTTTAGGGGGTGTTCTGGCTGTAACAAGCCAGTGACCTTATGAAGAGTCACCGGGCTTGGCAAGCGCAATCCGGCGTTTAATTGATCTGGATTAGATTCGACTCGCGCTGGTATTGCTGGAGCAGATGGACGAAATCTTCCGGGGATCTGTCCAGGCTGTTGTCGGGCACCAGCAGATCGTACCCCAGCAAATCACGCAGCCGTGCCATGCGGTTGCCGAGCATGGCGATCACCCCCTCATAGCGCTGGCCGGAGGGTGAGCAGAAGCGGCTCTCCTCCAGCAGTCCCTCTCCCAGGAGCCCACTGCCGCACCCTCCGGTCGGGCAGTCGGAGCGCTCGCTTCGCATGGCCTGCATCAGTACGGCGCGCTGCTCGGTCAGCAGACGGACGGCGAGCCGGGGTGTGATCAGCGTCAAAAAAGCGTCGTAATCCTTTATTTTCAAACCGATGTAGGGCAGCTCCACCAGATCCCACCCCAAATGGATACGTGGTTGGTCAATTCGCTGAATATTTCTCCATTTCAGGATCCAGCCGCCGTACTTGTGATGGTATTGCAGGCAGTCCTGACACAAAGAGAGACTAAAATGAGGCTCACCCAGTTTCCAAACCCCGACAAGAATTGTCATCAGGCCCGCGAGGAGGAGGGAAATGGCGGGGATTAGTAGTTGTTCACGAAGAAAAAAAAGTATAAAAATCATAGCAATGGTTATCACCATGCCCAACAATACCAGTGTGAGTCCATTTCTTCGTACCATGGGGATCACATGTAGCGTTTTCATATGATTTCGGCCTTTTTTCATCCGTTTGTTATCCGATTATGGGCCGGAACGGATTTTGTACCAGCGCGAATGCTCCTGTCAGGGGGCGCAACCGACTGGTTCGACCATGAGCTTTCAGCATGAATCATCACTCAACATGAATACGCTAGACGAACACCTGCTCACCGTGATGGATGTCCTCCACACGCCTGTCTGGGTCTATGACATCCAGCGTCATCATATTTACTGGGCCAACGATGCTGCCCTCGGGCTCTGGGAGGCGAGCTCCCTGGCCGAGCTGAAGTCCCGGGATTTCTCCGCCGACATGGCCGCCGCCATCGATCTGCTGCTGCAGCGTTATCTCGGCGATTTCCAGCAGGAGCGCAGTTACAACGAGTGGTGGACCCTCTCACCCAAGGGGGTCAAGAAGCAGGTCTATCTGCGTCTTTCCGGAATCCAGCTTGCCGGACGGCAGATGATGATGGCGGAAGCGGTCATCGATGCCGACACCCTCTATCAGGAGTCCTCCCTCGCCACCGGCGACACCCTGGCCTGTCTCTTTGACAACGAGGGGCGCCTCGAGAGCGGCAACCATCACTTCGACATGTGCTTTGGCACCGGCATTCTGACGCTGCCCCAGATCTTCTCCGGTGCGGACGAGGCCTTCTATCGTCGCCTCTCCCGTCTGGACGAAGTGGTGGCCGAAGGGGAGTGTCGCACCCAGAAGGGGATGCGCTGGTTCCAGTACCAGTTTCGCCATATCCAGCAGGGGGCACGGATCCTGCTGACCATGCGGGACATCACGGATCGCAAGCTCGAAGAGCTGGAGCATCGCCACCTGGCCTGGCACGACTCCCTCACCGGGCTGCTCAACCGCTACGGCCTGATGAAATCCCTGGAAGCCTATTGCGGCCTCGGGGGGCGCTTTGCCCTGGTGTTCATGGATCTGGACAACTTCAAGCTGGTCAATGACAACTACGGCCACAAGGCCGGGGATCGCCTGCTGGAGCGGGTCGCCGGACGGCTCAAGCAGATCTGCCCGCGGGACGTGGAGCTGGCGCGCCTTGGCGGGGACGAGTTCACCGCCCTGGTGCCCCTCAACCAGGCGAGCGATCGGGCCCAGGAGGTGGCGGATCTCATGCTCTCCCAGATGAGCAAGCCACTGCAGCTGAGCGGTGTCCCCGAGGTCACCATCGGCGGCAGCATCGGCATCGCCATCTACCCGGACGACGCCGATGATGGCGACAACCTCATCACCCGTGCCGACATGGCCATGTACCAGGCCAAGCAGATGGGGCGGCTTCGCTGGCAGCGCTTCACCCCCAGCATGCAGCAGAGCCTGCATCGCAAGCTGACCCTCAAGCAGTTCCTGGCCAAGGCCGTCGGTCGGGGGGAGCTCAGCCTGCGCTATCAGCCCCAGGTGGATGTGGCGCAAGGTCGGGTCATCGGTTTCGAGGCCCTGGTACGCTGGTACAATCCCGTGCTCGGCCATGTGTCGCCGGCGGAGTTCATTCCGCTGGCCGAAGAGATGGGGCTCATCCGGGAAATTGGAAGCTGGGTGCTTTCCACCGCATTGGCCCAGATGGGGGAGTGGCAGCGACAGGACGGGGTGAGGGTGCCGGTGTCGGTGAATCTCTCGGGCTTCCAGCTCTCTGCCAGTTTGCCGGAGCTGGTGGCCCAACTGCTCGAGGCATTCTCGGTGGAGGCGGCGCTGCTGACCCTGGAGCTGACCGAGACGGTGCTGATGCTCGACATGAAGGGGTGCATCGAGATCCTCGACGCCCTGAGCGAGCAGGGGATCAAGATCGCCATCGACGACTTCGGGACGGGCTACTCGTCGCTTGCCTACCTCAACCGGTTGCCGATCGACACCATCAAGCTGGACCGCTCCTTCGTGGTGGGGCTCAACCTGCCGGTGATCCGGGCGACGGTGGCCATGGCCACCAGTCTGGGGCTCGGGATCCTGGCGGAAGGGGTGGAGGAGGAGCACGAGCTCGCGGCCCTGCAGACCCAGGGTTGCCACGTCTTCCAGGGATTCCTGTTCAGCCGTCCCATGACCCCGGAAGAGGTGGCGGCAGCGGGGTTCGCAGTACAGTGCCGGCTGGGCCGCTATCCCCTCGCAAACCATTGAGCAAGTTGTCGATAAATGTGCGGCATCTCCCATTTATGAAGTGTGAGATGCCAAATTAAACATAATTAATCGAATTTTTGTCTCATATCATGGGATCCATTAGACGTTATCGCTAGTATGCGCGCTCATTCCTTGGTAATGGAGTATCACCATAATGAGTCAAGCTGCAGTGAACGAGCGTCCGGCCCCTCCCAACGGCTGGTTGAACCGCTTTCTGAACGGGGTGGAGAAGGCGGGCAACAAGCTGCCGGATCCCGCCATGCTCTTCCTCTATGCCTTGCTGATCGTCTGGGTTGGCTCCTGGATAGGCTCCCAGTTCTCCTTCGATCTGGTCAATCCCCGCACCGGAGAGGCCGTGGTCATCAACAACCTGTTGACCGGGGCAGGGCTGGCGGACTTTCTCGCCAGCATGGTCACCACGTTCACCGGGTTTGCTCCCCTTGGCATCGTGCTGGTGGCCATGCTGGGGGTCGGGGTGGCTGAACAGTCCGGTTTCATCAACACCGGGCTCAAGAAGCTGCTCAAGGTGACGCCGGCGCGCTTTCTGACCCCCATGCTGATTCTGGTGGCCATCGTCAGCCATACCGCCGCCGATGCGGGCTATGTGCTGGTGATCCCCATTGGCGGCATCATCTTCCATGCAGCGGGTCGCCACCCGCTGGCGGGGATTGCCGCAGCCTTTGCCGGGGTTTCCGGCGGGTTTGCCGCCAACTTCCTGCCCTCCGGCGGGGATGCGCTGCTTCAGGGTTTCACCCAGTCTGCAGCCCAGTTGTTCGACCCTGACTACATGGTCAACACCCTGTGCAATATCATCTTCACCGGCGCCTCTTCCTTGCTGATCATTTGCGTGGGCTGGTTTGTCACCGAGAGGATTGTCGAGCCGCGCCTCAAGCAGGTGCCTCTCAACGAGGATCTGGAGAGTGCCGACGAGATGGGTCGTTACAGCGCCCAGGAGAGCCGGGCCTTCAACTGGGCCGGGTTCGCCATGCTGGCGGCCGTGGTGCTGCTGGGGCTGGCGCTGGCCCCCGGCGACTCGCCGATGCGGGCACCGGACGGTTCCCTCACCACCTTCGCCGCACCGGTGATGAAGTCCATCGTGCCCCTCATTTTCCTGCTCTTCATCCTGCCCGGGATCGTCTATGGCTTTGTCGCCGGCAGCTTCAAGAGCGGCAAGGATGTGATCGACGCCATGTCGGCCACCATGAACAAGATGGGCTCCTACATGGTGATGGCCTTCTTCTGCGCCCTCTTCATCAAGGCGTTCGGGGATTCCAACCTCGGTACCTTGCTGGCGCTCTCCGGTGCCGAGGTGCTTCACGCCCTGGCGCTGCCGGGAGAGGTGACCATCGTCGGCATCATACTGCTGACGGCTACCGTCAACCTGGTGGTGGGCTCGGCCTCCGCCAAGTGGGCCCTCATCAGCCCCATCCTGGTGCCCATGCTGATGGCGGTGGGGATCTCGCCCGAGCTGACTCAGGCCGCGTATCGGGTGGGGGATTCCGCCTCCAACATCATCACCCCGCTGATGGTCTTCTTCCCCCTGGTGGTGGTCTATTGCCAACAGTATGTGAAGAGCACAGGCATCGGCACCCTGGTCTCCATGATGCTGCCTTACTCCCTGGCCTTCCTGGTGAGCTGGACGGGCTTCCTGCTGCTCTACTGGGCGCTGGGGTTCCCGCTTGGGTTGCAGGCCCCCTATGTCTATCCTGCCCCTTGAGGGTGACGGGGGGCCTTGGGCCCCCCGCTTTTTTTGGGTAGAGTGTGACCTTCATCCCGGAGGTACCATGAACCCGACCATCGATCTCATTCTTTCCCATCGCTCCATTCGCCAGTTCACCTCAGAGCCCGTCAGCGCAGAGCAGTTGGATCAGATCCTGAGCGCCGCCCAGAGCGCCGCGAGCTCCAGCTTCCTCCAGGCCAACAGCATCATCCGGGTCACCGACAAGGGGTTGCGGGCCACCCTGGCGGAGCTGGCCGGCCATCAGGCCTATGTGGTCGAAGCGGCGGAGTTTCTGGTGTTTTGTGCCGACTACCATCGTCACAGCCAGATAGTGCCGGAGGCCCGCACCGGCTTTGTGGAGCAGCTCATGATCGGGGCCATCGACGGCGCCCTGATGGCGCAAAATGCCTTGCTGGCGGCCCAGTCACTTGGGCTGGGCGGGGTCTATATCGGCGGCATTCGCAACAATCCGGCCGAGGTGAGCGAGGTGCTGGGTCTGCCCCATCAGGTGATCCCGCTGTTTGGCCTCTGCCTGGGCCATCCCGCCCAGCGGCCGGAGCAAAAACCGCGGCTGCCCCGGGCGCTGGTGGTGCACGAGAACCGCTATCCTGCCACCCTGGACCGCGCCCTGCTTGCCCGGTACGACGGGCAGATCCACGACTACTACCAGGCCCGCAGCAGCAACAACAAGGATCAGACCTGGAGCGGGCAGATCAGGGGGATCCTGGGCAAGGAGGCGAGGCCCTTCATGCTGGGATTCCTGCAGTCGAAGGGTTTTTGCCTCAAGTAATGGGGGCGGCGGGCGATATGGAGCATGACGCACCGGATGCGGTCACCGCCTGCGAGCGTTCTTGTGAGGCAATACGGGATCTGGGCGCTACCCTATGAGGCTAAGCTGTTGTAGGATCTCGCAATTGGATTGGGACTGGAGTGTGAACACCCTATGATTTTAACCCTGATATTGCTGTCAATCGGCGCACTCCTGTTTCTGGTCATCGCCTATAACGTGGTGCAGCAATACAAGCAGAAGGCCGAATCGGACAAGCGCCAGGCCATTGCCCGTCACAAGGCGGTGGCAGACGAGACCGAAGAGGTGTTGCTGAACGTCAATCTGGTGCCCTTTTCCAAAAACATGGTGCTGCTGTTGCAACACCGGATCCTGGATGCCTACCGCGCCATCGCGCTGGTGATGCCCAATGCGCAGGTCAAGCAGCGCATCGCCGATGTCCAGCTCCAGATCAAGAACGTGCAGGAGAACTACAGCAGCCAGGACGAGGGGCATTTCAAGACGCCGGAGTCCGACCGCCAGGCCATCCAGATGCTGCAACTGGCCAAGAAGATGCGGGCCGTGCTGCGGGTCGAGCACAACAAGGGCAAGATAGATCCCCAGGGCTTTGCCCAGGAGGATCGCCGCCTCGAGCTGATGCAGCTCAAGATCAACATCGCCAACCTGCTCAAGCGGGCCATGGATGCCCAGATCCAGGGGCAGTACGGCACCTGCCGCCAGCTCTACACCAAGGGGCTGGGGGCGCTGGCCAATGTCACCGACAAGGATCCCTACCTGCTGGCGCGGGAAGAGGACATGCGTCAGGGGATGCGCCAGCTGGAAGAACACCTGCAGCAGCACAGCGAGAAGGAGCTGCAAAACATCAAGGACAAAGAGACGGACGAACTGGACGTCCTGTTCCAACCCAAGAAGAAATGGTGATCATGTCACATCCCCTGGATTCCACACTGGGGCCAATGGCCCCATTTGTTTGCCAACTGCTCACGGAAATGCGTGCCGTCATGGGGGTCAATGGCTCCCCCGTGGTGGATCACCTCTGCTACCGCGCCGCCACCCTGCCGGAATATCTGGAGTTGAAAGCGGTGCTGGCCGCCCACGGAGTCTTGCTGGTGGAGGGGATGATAGGCGGGCGTCCCATCGCCACCTATCGCCTGCACCAGCCCGTCTGCTGGGAGCAGGTGACCGTCCCCTGCATTGAACTGGCTGCCCCCAAGACGGGCCGAAGCCATCAGGCCGGGCTCGAACATATCGAGCTGGTGGTGCCCTCGCTCACGGCCTTGGTGGCGATGCATCCCGATGTCCCCTTCAAGACCGGCAACATCGATGACGGACGCAACCCGGATATAGGATTGATGCTGCCTTCTGGGCAGATCAAGTTTCATCTGCGCTCGCTTGACGAGGTGATAGACGAAGAGCTGTGCACCGGCGCCGTAGTGCCGGTACCGGCGGACTATTATGACGGTCTGTGAGGGGAGGGCCCGTTGACGGGAGCCTGACCCTGTGGCGTCAACGCACAAGCGGGCGCCACACGTCCTTTCAAGTGACCGAGCCAGAGGCTCAACCCCGCGGTGATCATCAACACCAGCTCGATGCCGAGTACCAGACCCCAGAGCCCCCCCTGCTCCCAGAAGGGATGCAGATAAAGCCCGCCCAGACTGGCTCCCAGGTAGTACCCCACCAGATAGAGCGACGAGGCGAGCGCCCGGTTGTGCTCCACGTGCTGGCCGACCCAGGCGCTGGCGCAGGCGTGGGCCAGGAAGAAGCCGAAGCTCGAGACAAGCAATCCCCCGATGATGGCGACAAGGCTCCCCTGCAGCAGGGCCAGACTGCCGAGTGCCATCAAGGTTATTCCCGCCAGCAGCAGACGATGTGCTCCCCAGCGATGGGCCCCGCGGCCGCTCAGTGAAGAGGCGACGGTGCCGGTGAGGTAGGTCAGAAACAGCATGCCGAGCCACTGGGTCGGCAGGGAGAAGGGGGCCTTGGCCAGCAGGAAGGTGAGATAGCTGTACTGGTTCAGGAAGACCATGAAGTTGAGGCCGCCGATGAGATAGGCCCCCACCAGCAGGGGATTGCCAAGGTGACTCTGGATGGCGCGGCGCAGTTGCCCAGGCGCTGCCTCCACGGCCACGAAGCAGCGCTGGGCGGGCAGCAGCCAGATGACCAGTGGCAGCAGGGCGAGGCTGATGATCCCGATACCGAGGAAAGTGTGCTGCCAGTCACCAAACCAGCCAGCCAGCAGACCGCCGACCACCCGGCCCGCGATGCCCCCCAGGGAGTTGGCCGCGATATAGACGCCGACGGCTACGATGAGGGCACGTTTGCTGAACTCTTCCCCCATGTAGGCAATGGCGGTGGCGGGCAGCCCTGCCAGCAGGACGCCTTGCAGGATGCGCAGGCTCACCAGCACATCAAAGTGGGTGACCCAGGGGATGCACAGGGAGAGCAGGATGGCGGCCGCCAGGGTCCACAGCATGATCCGCCGCCGTCCGAACCGATCAGCCAGACGGGCACAGACGAGCAGGGAGCCTGCAAGCCCTGCGGTGCAGCCTGCCAGCGTCCAGCTGGCGGACAGGGCGCTGACCGAGAAAACCTCTGCCAGGAGTGGCAGCAGGGGATGGGTCTGGTAGAGATTGAGGAATACCAGGAAGGAGCCCAGGCTGAGGGCCAGGGTGGCGCGTATCCATTCGCGACTGCCTACTTCGATCATATGGAGTTGTCCCGACGACTTTTGTGCAGGGTAGTGCGACGAGACGTATAAATATAATATATTTAAGTTATTACCCTGATAAATGAAATTGATATGGATCTGAAACAGCTCGGATACCTGCTGGCGGTGCGCGATGCCGGCTCCTTCACCAGGGCGGCCCAGGGGCTGAACGTGGCCCAGCCTGCCGTCAGCATGGCCATCGCCAAGCTGGAGCAGCAGCTCGATCTGCGGCTGTTTGACCGGCAGGACCGCAGCGTGCGCCTCACCCCGGAGGGAGAGGTCCTCTGTCGCCACGCCGAACGGCTGCTGCGCCAGATGCACCAGGCCGAGGCCGAGATGGCCGAGCTCAAGGGGCTGGAGCGGGGGGAGGTGCGCATCGGCATCCCCTACATGATGGGATCCTATTACTTCCCGCCAATCCTGATGGCGTTCAAGCATCGCTACCCCGGCTTGAAGATCCGGGTGGAGGAGGCGGGCACCCGGGAGCTGCTCAGCCGCATGGTGGATGGCAGTCTGGATCTCGCCATCCTCATCACCAGCGATCTGCCACCGGCCCTCGAGGGGGCGCAACTGCTGCGGGAAGAGATGCTGATGGTGGTGGGGGAGGAGCACCCGCTGCGCGGCGCTGAGTCGGTCTCGCTGCCACAGTTCTTCGGCCAGGAGCTCGCCATGTTCCGGCGAGGCTTCTACCACAGGGAACACATGGAGGTGTTGGCGCAGGGGCTGGGGGTAGAGCCTGACATCGCGTTCGAAAGCAATCTCATCCCGCTGCTCAAGGCGGTGGTGCGTCAGGGATTCGCCGTGACCACCTTCCTGCGCATGGCGCTGGAAGAGGAGCCGGCCCTCACCGGCATCCCTTTTTCACCCCCTATCTTCCTGGATCTCTGCGTCGCCTGGCGACGGGGGGATCCGCTCTCCATGGCGAACCGGGCATTGCGGGATTTTTTGCTGTCACAAAGGGATATTTCTCACCATTGCGCTACAGATACTGAATGATTCAGTGGTATCACCAATAAAAACGCCTCCAATCTGGAGGCGTATGCTGACAAGGTGGATGCAACCTTATTTCTTGAACAGGTGATCCAGCTTGTTTGCCTTGGTGGAGAGATAAAACTCGTTGTGGGGATTGCGACCTTCCTGAAGGGGCACGCGCTCCGCCACCGGGATGCCAAAGGATTCCATCGCCTTCAACTTGCGCGGGTTGTTGGTCATCAGGCGCAGGGACTTGACCTCGAGCGCCTTGAGCATGTCGGCGCAGATGGTGTAGTCGCGCATGTCGGCGGCAAAGCCAAGCGCCACGTTGGCCTCCACGGTATCGGCCCCCTGATCCTGCAGATGATAGGCCCGGATCTTGTTGAGCAAGCCGATGCCTCGCCCTTCCTGACGGACATACAGCAGGACGCCGCGACCCGCCTTGGCGATGTTTTCCAGCGCGGCCTGCAATTGGAAGCCGCAGTCACAACGCAGACTGAACAGGGCATCCCCGGTCAGACACTCGGAATGAATGCGTCCCAGCACGGGTTCGCCGTCTGCGATATCGCCCATCACCAGCGCGGCATGATCCTTGCCCGTGCCGGTTTCCTGAAAACCAACCAGCGTGAAAGTGCCCCAGGGGGTCGGCAACTTGGATTTGGCCACGAGGGTAACGCTGCTCATATGGTTGCTCCTGACTACAGCTGCTTAAAAAAGGGCGGCCAGTTTAGCGCGCATTGTCCGGAACAACCATAAGAACAAAACCTTGCGTGAGAAGTGGGTTAACTCGATTGGTCAGAATAGGTGCAATCACGACGACTTTTGCGCAATTGTGTGCCCTGACAACTGCCAGCGACGGCGCATTCGGGTATAATCGGCGCCCATTAACCCATCCCGACAGGGATGTGTGCAACCAGTCAAGATGCCGAGTGCGCAGGAGAAACGTTATGGCTCAGATGGCCCCCGTGATGACTATTGATGGCCCAAGTGGCGCAGGAAAAGGCACCTTGTGCCAGTTGCTGGCTGAAAAACTGGGCTGGCACCTGCTCGATTCCGGTGCCATCTACCGGGTGCTCTCCCTGGCAGCCCTGCATCACGATGTGGAGCTCGATTCCGAAGCCGCATTGGTTCCTCTGGCCGCCAATCTGGATGTGCAATTCCAGGTAGAAGGGGAGCTGGTCAAGGTTATCCTCGAAGGGGAGGATGTTTCCCGCACCATTCGTACTGAAGAAGTGGGCAACGCGGCCAGCAAAATTGCGGCGTTTCCCCGGGTACGTGAAGCCCTGCTGCGCCGTCAGCGTGCATTCCGCCAGGCCCCCGGTCTCATCGCCGACGGTCGTGACATGGGGACCGTGGTTTTCCCCGAAGCGGATGTAAAGATTTTCCTCGACGCCAGCGCCGAGGAGCGGGCCCAGCGCCGCTATAAGCAGTTGCAAGATAAGGGCTTTGATGTTAACTTTGAGCGTCTTTTAACCGAGATTCGGGAACGTGACGATCGCGACAGAAATCGCGCCGTCGCTCCTCTGAAACCCGCGGAAGATGCTCTTGTTGTAGACTCAACGTCCATGACCATAGATGAAGTGCTGGCAACGGTGCTTGCCTATGCAGAGCAACAACTTGGTGATGTCAGCGCAAACTGATGTCAGTCGTCTGCACCAAGGATGGCGCAGATAATTTAAAACAACCCCGCTTGTGCCGGATTGCAAGTGGATGTTTCATTTGTGACATAAACAATGATCGAATCTTTTGCTCAACTCTTTGAAGAGTCCCTGAACGCCGTTGAAACCCGTCAAGGTTCCATCGTCAAGGGCACTGTCGTTGCTATCGAGAACGGTTTCGTACTGGTTGATGCCGGTCTGAAATCCGAGTCTGCTATCCCGGCTGAAGAATTCAAGAACGCCATGGGCGAGCTGGAAATCAACGTAGGTGACTCCGTTGACGTGGCTCTGGACTCTATCGAAGATGGTTTCGGCGAAACCAAGCTGTCCCGCGAAAAAGCCAAGCGCCACGAAGCCTGGCTGCAGCTTGAAAAAGCTTACGAAGAGCAAGCTACCGTTATCGGTATCATCAACGGCAAGGTCAAGGGTGGTTTCACCGTTGAGCTGAACGGCATCCGTGCCTTCCTGCCGGGTTCTCTGGTTGACGTGCGTCCGATCCGTGACACCGCTCACCTGGAAAACAAAGAACTCGAGTTCAAAGTCATCAAGCTGGACCAGAAGCGCAACAACGTTGTTGTTTCCCGTCGTGCCGTGATCGAGACCGAGAACACCTCCGAGCGTGAAAGCCTGCTGGCCAACCTGCAAGAAGGTCAAGAAGTTAAGGGTATCGTCAAGAACCTGACCGACTACGGTGCATTCGTAGATCTGGGCGGTGTTGACGGCCTGCTGCACATCACCGACATGGCGTGGAAGCGCGTTAAGCATCCTTCCGAAATCGTCAACGTTGGCGACGAGATCGCTGTCAAGGTTCTGAAGTTCGACCGCGAGCGTACCCGTGTATCCCTGGGCCTGAAGCAGCTGGGCGAAGATCCCTGGGTTGCTATCGCCAAGCGTTACCCGGAGACCACCCGTCTGTCTGGCCGCGTGACCAACCTGACCGACTACGGCTGCTTCGTTGAAATCGAAGAAGGCGTGGAAGGCCTGGTACACGTATCCGAGATGGATTGGACCAACAAGAACATCCACCCGTCCAAGGTTGTCAACGTTGGCGACGTGGTTGACGTGATGGTTCTGGACATCGACGAAGAGCGTCGTCGTATCTCCCTGGGTCTGAAGCAGTGCAAATCCAACCCGTGGCAGCTGTTTGCCGAAACTCACGCCAAGGGCGACCGTGTTTCCGGCAAGATCAAGTCCATCACTGACTTCGGTATCTTCATCGGTCTGGATGGCGGCATCGACGGCCTGGTTCACCTGTCTGACATCTCCTGGAACAACCAGGGCGAAGAAGCCGTGCGTGAATTCAAGAAGGGCGACGAGATCGAAGCCGTTGTTCTGCAAGTTGACCCGGAGCGTGAGCGCATCTCCCTGGGCGTCAAGCAGATCGAAGAAGACCCGTTCAATAAGTACCTGTCTGACAACAAGAAAGGTGCTATTGTGAAGGGCAAGGTTACCGAGGTTGATGCCAAGGGTGCCGTGATCGAACTGGCTGACGGCGTAGAAGGCTACCTGCGTGCCTCCGACGCTGCTCGTGACCGCGTAGAAGACGCCACTCTGGTGCTGTCTGTTGGTGACGAAGTTGAAGCCAAATTCATGGGCGTTGATCGCAAGAACCGCACCGTAAGCCTGTCTGTCCGTGCCAAGGACGAGGCTGATGAGCGTGTTGCCATCGACAGCCTGAACCAACAAGAAGAAGTTGTGTTCAGCAATGCCATGATGGAAGCGTTCAAAGCCGCCAAGGGTGAGTAATCCTTGATGCAAGAAAAGGGCGGCATTGCGCCGCCCTTTTTTATCTTGGCAAAATGATTATTGCATGTGATCGGGGAAGGAGATTTAACCTTATGACCAAATCAGATCTCATCGAACAACTGGCAGCCAGCCGCATGCATATGCCGGCCAAGGATGTCGAAGCCGCCATCAAGGAGATCCTTGAGCAGATGGCATCGACCTTGCAAAACGGCGACCGGATTGAAATCCGAGGATTTGGCAGTTTCTCGCTGCACTATCGTGCGCCCCGCGTGGGTCGCAACCCCAAGACCGGGGACAAGGTTGAACTGACCGGTAAATATGTCCCGCACTTCAAACCTGGCAAAGAGTTGCGCGAACGCGTCAACATCATCGAATAATGCAGAAAACGGCATACCTGAGTATGCCTTTTTCATTTTTATGGCCTGGAGTCTGCCCGTTGTCGGGTTTCTCACACTCTTTTCCCATTCGCGCTAGAGTCTGCCTGTGATTTTAAGGATAATCAGTCACTCATTCGCTACAGACAGGGAGCTCCCATGAAGCGTATCTTGGCCCTCATTCCACTGGTGCTGGTGTTTGTCCTGACCCTTGCCATCGGTTCTCAAAATGGTCAGCTGGTGCAGTTCAACTACCTGATCGCCCAGGGGGAGTTCTCGCTCTCCATGTTGCTGGGGTTCTTCTTCGCCGGCGGTTTTCTGCTGGGCTGGCTGGTGTTTGGCCTGCTGTTCCTGCGTCTCAAACTGCAAAATCGCACCCTGAACCGAACCATGCGTCGTCAATCTCGCGAGTTGGAGCTTGCCCGGTCGACAGCCAAGGAATAATGTCCCTCGATGCTTGAACTGCTTTTCCTGCTGTTGCCCATCGCCGCCGGTTATGGCTGGTACATGGGCCGCAGGAGTGTTCGCCAGGACACCCAGCAACAGAGTAACCAGTTTTCCCGCCAGTACGTGGCGGGCCTCAACTATTTGCTCTCTGACGAGTCGGACAAGGCGGTGGATCTCTTTATCCAGCTGCTGGAAGTCGACAGCGAAACCATCGAAACCCACCTCTCCCTCGGCAACCTGTTCCGTCAACGGGGCGAAGTCGATCGCGCCATCAAGATCCACCAGAACCTGGTCGCCCGTCAGCTGACCCGTGAGCAGCGTCAGCTTGCCTTGCAGGAGCTGGCCCGTGACTTTCTGGCTGCCGGCTTGCTCGATCGGGCCGAAGCACTCTGGAAAGAGCTGTGTGATGACAGCGATTTCGAAGAGACGGCTCTGGCACAGCTCCTGATCATTCATCAGCAGTTGCGTGACTGGGACAATGCCATCGCCGTGGCGGTGCGTCTGCAGAAATTCCAGGGCAAGAAGCTGGCCGAGCCTATTTCCCACTTCTATTGCGAACAGGCGGAGAGTGCCTTGCGCGATGGCGACAAGCCTGCGGGCATCGCCAAGCTCAAGCGTGCGCTCGGTGCCCACCCGGCCTGTGCCCGCGCCAGCCTGCGGCTGGCCGATCTGGCGATGGAGGAGGGCAGGTTCGAGGATGCGGCCAAGGAGCTGTTGCGGGTGTTCGAGCAGGATATCGACTTTGCCTCCGAAGCCATGCCGAAACTGCTCGAATGCTATCGCCAGCTTGGTCGCAGCCAGGAGCTGATCCCGCTGCTTGAAAAAGCGGTAGAGGATCATGCGGGGGTCAGCGTGACCCTGGCGCTGGCCAATCTGGTGGAGGCCCGCGATGGGTTGAGCCAGGCCCGGGCCCTGGTGCTGCGCCAACTGCGTCGCCACCCCTCCATGAAGGGCTTCTATCAGCTGGTCGGTTTCCAGTTGGCCAGTGCCGAGGAGGGGCCTGCCAAGGAGAGCCTGGAGCTGCTGCAACAGCTGGTCGGCGAGCAGATCAAGATCAAGTCGACCCACAAGTGCCGTCAGTGCGGCTTTGCCACCCATTCGCTGTTCTGGCAATGCCCTTCCTGCCGGCAGTGGGGCACCATCAAGCCGATCCGAGGGCTGGATGGGGAGTAAACGCCAGCGAGGCCAACACGCCCGGGCGAGCACGGATACCCAAGAATTTCAGATGCCAGAGTGCAACCGGGCCCCGGCTCTGCTGCGCCTGGCTGTGGCATAACAATCCATAGGAAGTGACATGCAAGACCCCAAAGTACTGGTCGCGCTGGATTATCAGCACGAAGCCGACGCCTTTGCCTTCATTGAGCAGATCTCACCGGCCCAGTGCCGCCTCAAAGTAGGCAAGGAGATGTTTACCCTGTTTGGTCCCCAGTTCGTTCGTCAACTGGTGGCCAAGGGGTTCGACGTCTTCCTGGATCTGAAATTTCACGACATTCCCAACACCGTCGCCAAGGCGGTGGCGGCCAGTGCGGAGCTGGGCGTCTGGATGGTGAATGTCCATGCCAGCGGTGGCGAACGCATGATGCGTGCCGCCAGAGAGGCGTTGCTGCCATACGGCGACAAGGCGCCACTGCTCATCGGGGTAACCGTGCTGACCAGCATGGAGCAATCCGACATGGTGCCCCTGGGTCTGGATGTGACGCCGGCAGAACAGGTGATCCGCCTGGCCACCCTTGCCAAGACGGCCGGGCTGGATGGTGTGGTCTGCTCCGCGGAAGAGGCGAGTGTGCTGAAGGAGCTGCTGGGAGCCGAATTCAAGCTGGTGACGCCGGGTATTCGTCCGAGCGGATCGGCTGCCGGTGATCAGCGCCGCGTCATGACGCCGCTGGCAGCGGTGGAGGCGGGTGCGGATTATCTGGTGATCGGTCGTCCCATCACCCAGTCCTCGGATCCCGCCGCCGTGCTTGGGGCTATCAATGCCGAGCTTTGCCGGTAACGGCGTCATGGGCGAATGAGCGCAGGCCGGATCCCAGATCCGGCCTGCTGCATTTTGGCCGTGGGCTGGCCTTGCCTATGGGGAGCTCAGGAGTGGACGGCCTGGGCGTCCAGACGAATGGGGAAGAGGCCGAGGAGCAGGCCGGCGAGTGCACCGATGAAGTGTGACTCGATGTGTACCCTGGCACCGATCAAGGCGGAGACAGGGCTCTCGCCGGCACTGTAAAAGTCCACACCGAGCTTGATGGCGACGCCCGCCAGCATCAGCCAGCCGGAGTGACGGCGAAAGCGGATGTCCTGCATGGCACCCCATACGAACAATCCGTGCAGCAGGCCGGAGAGTCCCATGTACCACTGGGTTTGCGGGCAGCCCCACCAGATGCCGAGTCCGACCGCCGTTCCCAGCAGCAGCAACAGCACGGGCAGGCGCCATCCCGTCAGGTACTCCTGAAACAGGCTGTAGAGCACGGCCAGACCGCTCAGGTTGAGCAGCAGGTGCCATCCATTGGTGTGTGCCAGATTGCCTGTTATGATGCGCCACCCTTCGCCCTGGGCGATCAGGTCGCGATCGAAGGCGAGCTGATGATTTGGCACGGTGAAAAAGAGCAAGGCAGTGACGAGCGAAAGCGCGATGACCCAGAGCAGACCCGATTTTCCTGACAACATGAAGCAGCCCAACGACAAAGAGAGCCGATACTGTACACGCTGTACCCGGGCCCTCAAAGCGTGCCTGTGCGATTATATTCAGCGGGTGCCGAACCTGGCTGCGCTCCATATCCTGCAACACCCTGCCGAAGTAGGTCACCCCAAGGGGACGGCGGCGTTGCTGGCGGCGTCCCTGTCCGATGTGCGCATCCATGTGGGGGAGGATTTTTCCGACGACGAAGGGCTCAATGCCTTGCTTGCCGACCCCGCTGTCCAGTGCTACGTGCTGTGGCCCGATGAGGAGGCCCTGACCCTGATAGAGGCAAGGGAGCATCTCCTGAGGCGTGGGCGCACCGTGCGAGCCCACTTCATCCTCCTCGATGGCACCTGGCGCAAAGCCTATCGCATGTTGCACAGCTCGCCTGCACTGCTCGGGTTGCCGCGGATCACCCTCGGCGCCATTGCCGGGCAATATTCCATTCGCAAGAAGCCCTTTGAGGAGGCATTGTCCACCCTGGAAGCGGGCTACCATCTGTTGTCCCGGTGGGAAGGAGAGCCTGAGCGCTTCGCCCCGCTGATGACCCTGTTTACCCATTTGAACCGGCAGTGGCATGACTTTGCACAAGGTCGCCGCCGTTGAGTTACCCAGAGGAGTGAAAAACATGAATAAAGCCGTCGTGGTCTTCAGTGGCGGGCAGGACAGCACCACCTGTCTGGTGCAGGCACAGGCCCGCTATGACGAAGTGCATGCCATCACCTTCGATTACGGCCAGCGCCACCGGGCGGAGATTGACACCGCCCGCCATCTGGCGACGGCGCTCGGGATTGCCGCCCACAAGGTAATGGATGTGACCATGCTCGGGGAGCTGGCCATTTCGGCGCTGACCCGGGACGACATACCGGTGAGCTTCGAGCTTCAGGAGAACGGCCTGCCCAACACATTCGTGCCGGGACGCAACATCCTGTTCCTGACCCTGGCGGCCATCTATGCCTATCAGGTGGGCGCCGAAGCGGTGATCACCGGGGTGTGCGAGACCGACTTTTCCGGTTATCCCGATTGCCGCGACGAATTCGTCAAGGCGCTCAATCAGGCGGTCTCCCTGGGACTGGATCGCCCCATCCGCTTCGAAACCCCCCTGATGTGGCTCGACAAGGCCGAAACCTGGGCGCTGGCGGATCATTACGGTCACCTCGATACCGTGCGTCACCAGACGCTTACTTGCTACAACGGTGTCCAGGGAGATGGTTGCGGGGCCTGTCCGGCCTGCGAGCTGCGTCGCCGTGGCCTGGATCACTATCTGGCTGACAAGAGCGGCATCCGTGCCAGACTTTACGAGAAGAGCGGACTGGGCGAGAAAAGCGGATCCTGAGCCTGTGCCTAGCCCGGGTTTGGGGTATAATCCGCCCCTTTTTCAGCAAGTCGTGACCAAGATGCACTACCCAATCAACGAGATCTTCCAGACCATCCAAGGGGAGGGGGTATTTACCGGCCTGCCCGCCATCTTCGTTCGCCTTCAGGGCTGCCCGGTGGGCTGCCCCTGGTGCGATACCCGCCACACCTGGGTGGTGGACCCCGAGCGTGAGGTGGCCCCTGGCGAGGTACTCGATCGTTCCAATGAGTCCGACGGCTGGAGCAAGATGAGCACGGAAGATATTCTGGCCAGCTTTACCCGGCTCGGTTACCGGGCCCGTCACGTGGTGTTGACCGGTGGTGAGCCCTGCCTCTACGACTTGCGCGAGCTCTCTTCGGCCCTGGTGGCATCGGGTTATCAGGTGCAGATCGAAACCAGCGGGACCAGCGAGGTGCTGACCCATGAGCAGACCTGGGTGACTGTTTCCCCCAAGATCGGCATGAAGGGTGGGTTGCCGGTGCTGGTCTCTGCACTGGAGCGGGCCAACGAGATCAAGCACCCGGTGGCCACCGAGCACCATATCGAGGAGCTGGATGCCCTGCTGGCCACCGCCCGGCTGCGCCCCGATGTGATGATTGCGCTGCAACCCATCAGCCAGAAAGCCAGGGCCACGGAGCTGGCCATGGCGACCTGCATCGCCCGTAACTGGCGACTCTCCATCCAGACCCATAAATACCTGAATATCGATTGATATGGATGGACTCAGCGATGAGCGCATCTTGCTGACGCTGGCCAGCAAGATGCCTTACGGGAAATACAAGGGGCGGCGCATCATCGATATTCCCGAGCCCTATCTGGTATGGATGGCGCGAAGCGGTTTTCCAGCCGGTACCCTGGGCCAGTCTCTGGCACTGGCCTACGAGATAAAGCTCAATGGACTCGAGTCCATGATTATTCCCATTATTAACAGGATGTCAGAATGAGAATATATACAAGGCAAGGGGACAAGGGGCTCACGCGACTGGCCGATGGCACTTCCCTGGCCAAAGACGATAAACGTGTCGAGACCTATGGCGCCATCGACGAGCTGAATTCCCAAATAGGCTTGTTGATGGCTGAAATACCCGCCGGGGAGAGCACTCTCCTGGCCGATCTCATATTGTTGCAGCAGGAGCTGTTTGATCTGGGCGGGGAGCTGGCATTTTCCAGTGAATCACAAACGGATACTCTGTGGCAGGTGAACGAGGCTTGGACGAACAGGCTCGAGCAACAGATCGATGCCTACAGTGCCGGGTTGCCGGTGCTGCGCAATTTTATTTTGCCAAGCGGTTCGCGGGCGGCGGCCCAGGCACATGTGGTGCGTACCCTGACCCGTCGCTGCGAGCGCCTGCTGCTTGGGTTGAGCCGCGTAGAGCGGGTAAATCCGGCCGTTTTGCCCTATCTCAACCGGCTGAGCGACTGGTTTTTCACCATCGCCCGATACCTGCTGGTATCGTCGGGCACCCCGGAGATCCTCTGGGTCAAGGCGACTGACAGAGGCTGACCACCGCTCGAAGCAGCAATAAAAAAACCTCGCCTTGCGAGGTTTTTTTATTGCTGTGGAAAGGGGCCTGATATTGATGTCAGATAGCAAAGGCTTCCACGGATTTGCCTTCAGCAACGGCCTTGGCAATGACCGAGGGCATGCGGCCCTGACCGGTCCAGGTTTTTTCCACACCATTGTCCAGATAACGATATTTGGCGGGGCGGGGCGCACGTTTGCTGACCTTGGTATTCTCGGGAACCACGGTGTTGACCAATTCGGCGGGATCGATCCCAGCGGCCTTCAGCATTTCGGCATATTCGGCAATTTTCTTTTGATGTTCTTCACGGGCCTGGCGTTCGGCGGATTCATCTTGCCGACGTTCATCGACGATGGTGGAGAGCTTTTCCAAGCCTTCTTCCAGTTGTTCCAGCGTCAAATCGCGGCAAGCTGCGCGCAGGCTACGGATATTCAACAGCACTTTCAGAAATTCGTTCATATTGGCTACCACGCGAGCAAAATATTAAGGGAAAAACTGGTTTTTCGATAATTTATAGGGGTATTTGGCACCAAGTCAAGCCTGCCAAAATAATTAATTAGGCTGATAAATTAAGTCTTGAAATAGGTATGAAGGATATTTTTATCCGTTTGACGGGCCAACATCTTTGAATGGGTTCATGTCAGATGAAAATATCGCCAGCGGAGTCTTTGATGAACCATTTGACTACCTTTACAGATATGGGGGCCACAGAAACCTTGAAATTTAATCAAAAAACTTGCTATCACCCGGCGGCTCGATAAAATGTGCCGCGAATACCTTTAAGTAGAGGCGCGCTGCCTATGAGTAACCGAGCGGAGGGTGATGCCTGCGATGCTCGATGAAAGGAGTCGGCGCCGAAGTGACCAGGCCATCATACCGGGTTGCTGGTTCTGCATCTAATAGGTGCAGGACTGCCATAGTCATCCACTATGGAGCGCTACCTGAAGGGGCTGAGGAGTATACCCTCCCCATGGGTTTTGTTTCTTTGATCCTCTCGGTAGATCTCCACCTGTTGTCTTTAGGTGCAAAGAGATCATGGACATCGTTCATTACGCCGACTCCGGTTGGTCCGTCGTTCCCCCCCTGCTGGCCGTTGCGCTGGCGATCATCACTCGCCGCGTCCTGGTGTCGCTGGGGGTGGGCATAGTCGCAGGCAGCCTGCTGCTCAACCAGTTCTCTCCCCTTGCGTCTCTGCATTACATGCTCGATACCGTGCTCAGGATCTTCTGGGTCGACGGTGCGCTCAATCGTGACAACGTCAACATGATCCTCTTCATGTTGCTGCTGGGCGGCCTCATCAGCCTGATGAGCGTCTCCGGTGCGACCCGGGCGTTTGCCGAGTGGGCGGAGCGCCGCGCCAAGACCCGCAAGGGTGCCAAGTCCCTGACCGGTCTGATGGTGTTCGCCTTCTTCATCGACGACTTCTTCCACAGCCTGTCGGTGGGTGCCATCTGCCGTCCGGTGACCGATCGCTTCCAGATCTCCCGCGCCAAGCTGGCCTATCTGCTGGACTCCACCGCCGCGCCGGTCTGCGTGCTGATGCCGATCTCCTCCTGGGGGGCCTACATCATCGCACTCGTCGGCGGCATCATGGCGGCTCATGGTCTGACCGACCAGAGCCCCATCTCCGCCTTCGTCGAAATGATCCCCATGAACCTCTATGCAGTGTTCACCCTGATCATGGTGCTGGTGGTGATCGCCTTCCAGCTCGACATCGGCCCCATGCGTCAGCATGAGCAGTGGGCATTGGAAGGCAAGCTGTGGGACGAGTCCAAGGGGCGCCCCATCGGGCTCGACATGGAGAGCCCGGAGGAGAGCAATGGCGGCATGATTGACATGGTGCTGCCCATCCTGACCCTGACCCTGGCCACCGTCTATTTCATGATTGACTCCGGGGCTGCGGTGCTGGCCGACAAGGGGCTGCCGTTCAGCGTGCTCGGCTCCTTCGAGAACACCAATGTCGGCTCCTCCCTGGTCTATGGCGCCCTGTGCAGCCTGGTGGTCTCCATCGGTCTGGCCATGCGCCTCAAGCTCGGGGCAAGCAACTGGATGAAGGCGGCTCCACAGGGGATCATGGCCATGCTGCCCGCCATCAACATCCTGCTGTTCGCCTGGACCATCGGCGCCGTGGTGCGCGATGTGGAAACCGGCAAATACCTGGCCTCCCTGGCCAATGGCAATCTGCCGGTGGAAGTGCTGCCCGCCGTGGTCTTCGTGCTCTCCTGCGCCATGGCGTTTGCCACCGGCACCAGCTGGGGCACCTTCGGCATCATGCTGCCGCTCGCCGGCGACATGGCGGCCGCCAGCGACATCAGTCTGATGCTACCCATGCTGGCCGCCGTACTGGCAGGGTCCGTGTTCGGGGATCACAGCTCCCCCATCTCCAGCACCAGCATCCTGTCTGCCACCGGGGCCGGTTGCCATCACATCGATCACGTGATGACCCAGCTGCCCTATGCCCTGGCCATCGCCTTTGGCGCTGCGCTCGGCTACCTGGTGATGGGGCTGATGCACTCCGCGCTGGCCGGTTTCACCGTGAGCGGGCTCTGGTTCCTGATCTTCTCCGGTTACCATTTGCGCAAAGCCCGGGCGTATAGCGCCGTGGCAGTCGCATAAGAGAACAAGGGGCCTGCGGGCCCCTTGGTTTTGGCAGGGGCTTTGGTTAGCATGCGCCCCATCACTCCCGTTTCGGAACCCCATCATGGCTTCACTGCACTACAAATTTGCCACCATGAACTCAGGCAAATCGACCCAGCTCATCCAGGCCCACTTCAACTATCTGGAGCGTGGCATGTATCCGCTGGCCATGACGCCCGCCATCGACGATCGCTTCGGTGCCGGCGTCATCAGTGCCAGGGTCGGTCTTGAGCTGAAAGTGGAGGTGTTCAGCGATAGCTGCGATCTGTTCGAGATGGTCAAGGCGCGCCACGCAAAGCGGCACATCGATGTCTTCATCGTTGACGAGGCGCAGTTCCTGACCCGTGAGCAGGTCTACCAGCTCGCCCGCATCGTCGATGAGCAGGACATTCCGGTGATTGCCTATGGTCTCAAGACCGATTTTCGCGGCGAACTGTTCCCCGGCTCCTACCACCTGCTCTGTCTGGCGGACAAGTTCGAGGAGCTAAAAAGCATCTGCTGGTGCGGCAACAAGGCCCACATGAACTCGCGGGTCAACGAGGCGGGGCAGGTGATGCGCGACGGTGAGCAGGTGGAGATCGGCGGCAACGATCGCTATGTGTCGCTCTGCCGCAAGCACTATCTGGAAGGGCGGGCCTTCAAGTAACCCGTTGCTGGCTCGTGCAGCCTGGACACCAAAGAGGGCGCCCATCTGGCGCCCTCTTTGTCTGTGGGAGTCAGTCGATCTCGATGTCGACGGGGGCGATGATGGGGTCGGCCGCCGGAAGGCGGTGGAAGAGCTGGCGAAAATGCTGCTGTACCCGGCCAATGTCCACCAGGGACATGCCGGAGGCGAAGCCGAACCAGACGTAGAGCCCTGTGAGGTCGCGAAACATGGGAGGGAGATAGCGAGGAGCGTCGATGAGCCCCTCCAGATAGTGCTGATAGAGCACGGGGATGTCGTCCAGGGTCACCTTGCCGACGAACAGCATGGGCAGGATCTCCGGCACTCCCTCCAGCACGGCGCTGCGAATGAAGTTCACCGTCTCCACATAGCCTTTCACATAGGAGAGATCCTTGGTAAAGCAGGCGCCCCCCTCGACCATGCCTCCGCGAAACACCCGCTGGGTGATCTTGTAGGCGTCGTGCTCGCTGGCTCCCTTGGCCACGAAGTGGCGGAACACCTCGATGAAATCGGCGCCACGCTCCGCCATGTCGATGGCCATGACCCGATCCGAGATGCGCTTGGCCCTGTCCGGGAAGGAGCTGAACGTGAGGGTCTCGATGAGTACTGCCAACCCCTCCTGACAGGCGGTGATGCGGGGCGAGCCGGCGCCGAGCCAGGTGGCGTAAGATTGCTGGCGACCGTTGAGGGTGGTGCCGACGTGAACCCAGCCTTCGTGTACCTCCAGCACCTGCAGATCGAGTTCCGAGAAACGGGCGTGGGAGTTGAGCTTGATGTAATCCCCCCCGGCGGCGGCATCGGAGACGATGCCATCGCTGAGCTTGACCTGGACTGTGCCGTCGCTGAAGTAGCTCGACAGCTTGCCCTGCAACCTCGCCACCGCGGCTTCCCCCTCGAACTCCTTGGGGTAGGGGCGCACCAGGTGGCGGGCGCCGGGCAGGGAGAAGATGTCGCACAATCTGGTCCCCAGCTCCTTCAGGGTCTTGCGATCCCCGCGCAGGTGATCGCTTGCCGAGCCGTAAAGCCGCTGACTGTAGCGCTGAAAGTCCGGCTGCCCGCGCTGGCGCAGCATCTCGATGACCACCATGTACTGATCCACCGTCTCTTGCAGGATCCGGCCGAGATCGTCCTGGGGGCCGAGGCGCCGGCGGATCCTGTCCCTCAGCTCCTTGAGCTCAAGGTACTTGTTGCGGGGATCGAACCCCAGGGGGAGGGATTCATAGAAGTGCCTGTCGATGGCGGGCAGTGCCTTGCCGCCACTTGCCAGAAAGTCGCTTTGCAGGTGACGGGGCCATTTGATGGCATCCAGGATGCGGATGGGTTTTTGCAGGGCGAGCAGTTCATCCGAGAGGGATTTGAGGTGCAGGCGATACTTTTCTTGGATGGTCATCGGGCTCTTTGGAGGCGAGTGCGCTACGAGAATGGCTGAGTATAGGCACAGGGCCTGTCAAAAAGAAGCGAGACGACGGGGATCCGGCCTGTGTGCTTTTGGTTGTCTGAAAATTGGTTTAGACTGCGCCCCTTGATCTCTACCGTGTCGTGAAAATGATGAATATCCCCAGCTCTGAAATGATAATGCGTTGGTTGCAACAGGCCCGGATCGAGCACTATGTGTGCGATCAGTGTCATGGCATCCACATGGTCTCCCTGCAGTCCGTCGAGGGCATCCAGGAGAGCCGGATCTTCGTGGAAGAGGAAGGGCTGCTGTTCTCATCCGAGCTGGAGGTGCGCCCCTCATCGCTACTGCCCCTGGTGGCCGAACTGGGTCGTCTCAACATGCAATATCCGTCCCTCAAGGTGTTCCTCGACATCATCGATGACAACCTGCCACGCCTCGTTGTGGGTCACACCGTCTTTACCAAGGCGGGTCTCACCGTCGAGCAGTTCCTGCTGTTCGTTGAAAGCACCACGGCAGCCACCCATGAAGTGGTTTCCGAATGTGAACGCCTTGGCTTCCTCAATCTGCCGGAAATCCAGGTCGCACCGGAATCCGTTCACTGACTTCAGCATCTGAACTGTGCGTTTAATGTGCGAACGGTTCGCTGCGGCTAAAAAGCCGTTGACGGCGGCGGGGCTTTCCCCTAAATTACGCCCCGTTCCAGCGCAACGGCGCAGCGAACATCGTGTTGGCTGAACACGTTAAACCACAGACAAAAATTTGGTGCGGTATCCGAGAGGCTGCCCACCGACGAAGTCGGCAAGATGCACGCACAGCGTGCTCCGAAAGCCACTTCAAGCAGTAAAATTTGGTGAGGTGTCCGAGTGGCTGAAGGAGCACGCCTGGAAAGTGTGTATACGGCAACGTATCGAGGGTTCGAATCCCTCCCTCACCGCCAAATTGTAAAAACCGACCTCAGGGTCGGTTTTTTGCATCTGGTGACATAACAACATCCGATGCCGATGGAGGGAGGGTGAGAAGCCTCGTCGGGTTCGAGCAGAGCAGCTTGCTGCGATGAACGGCCGTAGGCCGCCCCGAAGGGGTGAGCCACGTAGTGGTGAATCATCCCTCCCTCACCGCCAAATAAAACAAAAGGCCCCGTCGCAAGACGGGGCCTTTTGTTTTTCCGGTAACCGGCAATCTGGTCTCCACCCGGTATCGACAGGCGGGTGGACTAGCCCGCTTGGACAGCCGAAGGCTGCCCGCAGGGCGAGCGCCAGGAATGGCGCGAGTCAATCCCGACCCAGCGCACAGATTGAAAAACCGACCTGATGGTCGGTTTTTTGCTTTGGGGAAGAATCCTCGGCTCATCTCGAAGAGAGAGGGAGAGAAGCCTCACCGGGGTCGTGCAGAGCAGCGTGCTGCGATGAACGGCCACAGGTCGCCCAGAAGGGGTGAGCCACGTCGTGGCGAATCATTCCTTCCTCACAACCCAATTGAGCGTGATTCGACCATATGAATTTCATTGGGTTTTTCGTTTCTGGAGAAGCGAAAAGGCCGGTGTCACTATCATGCCGAGCTACCTGCTGAACAACCGAAGCGGGAACGACTACACCCGCATTCTGCTTCCCCAATCCCTCAGCCTGTTCGGCTGCACACGAGCGATCAGACCCTGATCGTTTTCGAGACCTTATCGCGCCAGTTCTGGCCCGCTTATGCCAACAACGACTGTCCTCTGCTGACGGGCTAACTCAGCCATCCCCAATCCCTTCTAGTCAGCCCGATGATGTGTCATCAGCAGCCCGCTGCGACTCGCCAACGAGGGCATGCCTCTTGTACCGCGTCAACATCATGAACCAACAGGAACCGTAGCTGGGACCATGAGCCAGTCGCAGTCTGAGTGTCTTGAGCGCAGTCGAAGGATAAAATTCACCACCTTTGCGCCAGCAGCTCCAGACTCGTACCGCAGCACCGATTCATTAACAGCATGAGTTTTAGTCGTGATATGGCTCATGTTCATGATGGTAACACCATGGTATGGTTGAAAAATTCATGAGCCAGCGCCCAAATGACAACGACGATATCGATTACTCGTTTCACTGATTCAAGCGGGTAAAGGTATCGTCGATTGAGTCGCGATGCTGGTCACTCACACCATGTGCAGTGTATGGTGTCATCCGCGACTAACTAGGTGGTAGCTCAAAGGAATGGGGCGTACAGAGCAGGGATTGTAATACCGCAGACTGGGGCGGTGAGTCAGCGGGCGGTAGCGTTGTCTAGAGGTCGGAGAATGGGCTGCGTATCCCGTTAGCGCCCTGCTGCAGTACATGGGTGTAGATTTGGGTGGTGCGCACGTCCGAGTGGCCCAGTTGCTCCAGCACCGTTCGGATATCGGCACCTTTTGCCAACAAATGGGTGGCAAAGGAATGGCGTAGCGTATGGAAACTGACCGATTTATGCAGTTGTCACTGACGCGCAGTCTGTCGTACGGCTTTTTGCAGTGTGGATGGGTCCACATGGTGGCGACGCAGGGCGTTGTCCGCTGGGTCATGACTCAGTTTGCTGGCCGGGAACAGGTAGTGCCAGCCCAACTCCAGCGGAGCATTCGGGTATTTGCGAGCCAGCGCGAAAGGAAGATGCACTCCGGATGGCAGTCCGCCAGAAAGCAGCGTTGCACATAGGCAATCTGCTCACGCAACGCCTGGAGCAATTCAGAGGCGAGGGTTACCCGGCGATGTTTACCGCCTTTGGCATTCCAGATGTTGATGCACAGAGAGTGAAAGTCGAGATCCTGTACCCGCAAGCGCATGACCTCCATTAACCACAGGCCACTGCCGTACATCAGTTGAGCAGGAAGACGGAGGTGGGTGGGCATTGCCAGCATAAGGCACGGACTTCTGCTTGAGTCAGGACACAAGGCAGCTTGGGAGACTTGCTGCTGTGTTGGAACGCCATCGATAGCCCAAGAGGGCGCTGTAAGACAGATTTATAAAGAAAAACGAGGGCATTGAGTGCCTGAGCCTGGGTTTTTGCGGCGACACGTCGCTCACAGGCCAGGAATGTAAGAAATTGCTGCACCTCTGCTTCCCCGAGGCTCAGTGGATGACGCAACTGGTGGTAGCGGATGAAGAATTTAATCCAGTAGAGATAGGCGTTGATGGTGGCCATGGCATAACGCGCAGTGAGCATCTGCTCATAGATACTGGCAAGAAAAGGTGATCCAGGCTTACGCATCATAAACCCCCTTAGACTAACTGTATTTTGCATACAGTATAGATGCTAGTGGAGCCCATGATGAGATATAGAGGAACGCGTCCATTTATCCTACAGCCAATGCGGGAAATCTTGAGATAATGCATTGAAATGATTGATAATAATATGGATGAGCTACAAGAAGATTGTCAGGATATGTGGAAAAACCACATGTTTCTATGCGGAAACATTCCACATAATAAATTGTTAGGTTCTTATGGCCAGATTTTTCTTCGCGCCTCTAGTAATTATCATCTTTATTTCTGGCTGCTTGGACACCGCACAAGATAACGCTGAGAAAAAAGCAATGAACGAAACAAGCGCAGTGGAGCCTAACGATCCACCGCTGAATCAAGCCCAAGAGTTGGCGGTGAATAAACTCTCTGCCTCGGATGTAGAGAAAATTGATACCGAACAGCTTGCAAATACAGGCAGAAGTTGGCGAAAGGTTGCAATGGTTGTAGGGCTAACCATGAGTAAAACTCAGGGTCAATTCAACGACATTCCAGATCTTTACTACTCGCAGCGCGTGGCTAACCTTGTCGAGCAAGGGCACCTTGAGTCACAGGGCAACCTGTTGCAAATGCGCTATAGCGAGGTAAGGCGCTCGCGCACCGTGCAACCATAAAAACCTAACCACTGGTTCAAGTCGCTCGCTTCGCTCACTCTGGACCGGCTAAAGCCGGCCCCTTAACCAAACGTTATACATAAAACCAACAACGGAGTGTAAAAATGTCTAAATGCAACTGGCCGCTTGGTAACGGCCAACATATTGAGTTCGATGTCTTCGGTCAAAATAAAGGCTGGAATGCCGTCGCTGGCCTGTACATATTCAGCCACCAATTGGCAAACGGAAACTGGGGGGCTTTATATGTAGGCCAAACAGATGACTTTTCTTCTCGTCTTCCTAATCATGAGCGTTTGAATGAGGCTGTCCAGCTCGGTGCCACTCATATCCATGCCGCTGTCGTTCCCCTTAAGTCCAATCGTGACTCATGGGAAAGCATGCTAATTCAGCACCTACAGCCCCCAATGAATACTCAGCACCGCTAGTGGTTTTTATGTATAACAAGGCCGTCAACGGTCAGCCCAACTATGTTGGGCTCGGACCTTCGCTGCTACGCAGCTTCGGCCCGTTACGGCGGCGTTAGCTTAAAGGAGTAATACGATGAAATGGTGGGAAAAATCAGTAGAGTACTACTTTGTTAAAAAGTTTCTTCCATTGGAAACAATGATTTCTGCATTTGATGGAAAGCATGAACAAATTGGTGATGTACTTTTACAACATGCTGACAGATGGATAATGATCGAGTTCAAGGTTGATAAAGATGCAATCAATAGTGAGAAAAATAAATTTCATGACTATGAGTCAGCTTTTGAAGAGTTGTCTGCCCATGATAGTCATCATTTTCTCATTTACGGTGCTATTCACCCAGAAAATGAAGGGTTCGGCTTGTGTGGCGATACATACTTCTCTAGACAGCCTTCTGGGAATATTAATAAGATATTGGCGTCAGGGTTAAAGAAAGATGCTTTCTTAACATATCTCGATCGCTTTTTGTTTCATAAAAACGGAGGTCCTAACGGTGGTGGAGGTGGTGGCGGCTTAACTTTCAAGGATTATGCTTTGGTTGCAGGAATTAGTTGTGACAATAAGATCGTTGAGTGTAAAACCCTACAAGAGTTTGGACTTGAAAATGGCCTTAAGATTGAGCATGAAAAAGTTCAGTCACGCGGCTATTCCATAGATAGAGATCTAGATGGACCGAGCTTCCCTTAAGCTAACAAACTGTTTAAGAGTGATTCGCAACGCGTGGCATTTTTACTATGCGTTGCATTTAGTGTTTAAGGTGGTATGCGGTAGCTTCGGTATTGCGTTGCTCACACCTTAACAGGGCGTTATACATCAATAGGGAATATGTACCGTGAAAGTAATTGCCAAGAAAATATCTAAGAAATCACTGTTCAAACTTTTGTTAGTTGGTTTTACAACGGGACTAACTGCCTTTTCGCTTTTATGTGGCATTGCTGCAATATTTGGATCTGAAACCATTCAATGGAATGGAGTCTATCGGACTGGCATTGAAGGCTTGATATACAGTATTTTAATGGGGCCAGTTTTTGGGGTTGTGTTTGCCTGCTTAATATGGTTATTTCTTGCTCCTGGGTTATGGTTCTACTCTTTCTTTCGACCGCTCAAAATCTCTTTTAAAAATTGCCTCAATGAGCAACCAAAAGTTGTATAACAAGTTGCTGTTGATCGCCCCTGCGGGGCTGGGACGCCCAACGCTGCGCGTTGTCCGCCCCAAAGTAAATAGCTATGCAAAAGGAGACGTACCTTGAGGCTCCTTCAATCTGATCGGGGAAATAGAAAGCGCGGAGAAGTTGTAGAGATCACCTAAGCCGAGCTAACTGACAGCGGCACATGATTGTGACATGGGTCCTGTCAGCCTTTAACCATAATTGGTTGATTCACAACGTTTTAGTGAGTTATTTCGAGGGTTAGAGCAGAGCAGCTTGTGGTGGTGAATGGCCGCAGGCTTTCAGGGGGGAGGCACCTTGGTGGCGAAGCCTCCTGCTCTCACCGCCAACTACAGACAAAGGCCCCGCCGCAAGACGGGGCCTTTGTCGTATCTGCTGGCTGGCGGATGGGCTGTGGGGCCCGCGCGATCGGGCGGTGGCATTGAACGATTACGAGGGTGCCCGCAGAGCAAACATCAGGCGGGAAGCACCATCCAGATCCACAGCCAAATGAAGCACCCGCTCCTCCACCATGTCATCCCGTTTATGTCGTTATCTCTTCAATCTGGAGACATAGGGGATATTCCGGTACTTGTGCTCCCAGGGCAGGCCGTAGCCCACCAGCAGGTCATCGCTCGTCATCTCGTAGGCATAAAACTGCTCGGCGGGGATAGCCACGCGCCCTGATTTGACAAACAGGGTCGCGATGGACAGGGAACGTGGCGCGAACGCCTGCAGGTGCGCGACCAGCCGCCTCATGGTACCCCCCGATTCGATGGCGTCGTCCATCAGGATGACGTCTCTGCCCTGGATGCCGACATTGTTGTGAAAGACGATGGGAGAGGCGTTGTGGCGCTCCCCCGGAGTGTGGGGGCAGGAGATGTAGTCCATGGCGATATCAAAGCGCAGCGCCCTGACGACATCGGCGGTAAACAGCATGCCGCCCGGCACCACGGTGATCACCACCGCCTCCGTGAATCGCTCGTTGAGCCGTTTGGCGATGACCTCGACGCCGAGCGCAATGTCCTCGGTATTTAATACCACGTCGCCGAAAACAGGGTTTCTCATGGCAGCTCCTGACAGGTTGTAGAAAGAGGGGTGGCCCGGGGTGCCAGCCCCACGCCTCTGCTGAGGAGCAGGGCCAGCACCATCAGCAAAACGACGCCGTGGAGGGCAGCCGGCAGACCGAAGGCGTCGGCGACAAAGCCGACCAGGGCGGGGCTGGAGAGCACCCCGACATAGCCCAGGGTGGCGTCGCTTATCTGGGCGTTCAGTTTGACGAAGGGGATGATGGAGGCCCAGGCCGCCGTGGCAAAGCCCGAGCAGAAGAAGGTGGCTCGGGTGGCGAGCCGCTCACCCCGGGGCCGCCGGCTGGAGAGTGTGGACAACATGGGGTCTCCTTGGATGACAATCGAAGGAGGGGCTGTGCCTGGGATCCTCCGAGCGAGGAGGTCATGCTATGATCATTTTGAGTTCATATGAACAAAAATGTTCTTGTATTTGTTTGTGTGTGTTCATTGTGACGATATGATGACCGCGATCAGAATGCATACATCCGAGGTAACAGCATGATCAAACTCATCATCACGGACATGGACGGCACCTTCCTCATATAGCAGGGGGGATAACAACCGAGCCCTGTTCGCCGAGGTGGTTGCCGCCATGGCGCAGCAGGGGATACATTTTGCGCCCTGCACGGGAAAACAGGTCGATCGGGTCGAGGAGCTGCTGGGGGGCGCAGAGCGCGAATATCTGGATCCTGGGAGACAGCGCCACCCGCATCAAGCACCAGGGGCGCTACGTCTATCAGTCACTGCTGGACAACGCCCTGGGCCTGGCCATCATCCGTTGGTTGGCGCGTCTGCCGGGCGAGCATATCGTCATCGCCTGCGCGGCGATCCGGGAGGAGGTGCCGGATCATCTGAAAGCCCTGGTACGCCACTCCTACACCCAGCTACAGACGGTCGCCGATTTTGGCGACATCACCGCGGACGTTGTGAAGGTCACCGTCTATGACGAGCAGGGGCGCTGCCTGGAGCTGCGGGGCCAGCATGACGAGTTTGATGACGAAGCCTGCATAGTGGCGTCCGACCAGCAGTGGATAGACATCGCCAATGCTGGCGTGCACAGGGGACGACGGTGGCCAGGTTGCAGCAGTTGGTCGGCGCCGGTCGCCATGAGACCCTGGTCTTTGGCGACGGGCTCAATGACATCGAGCTGATGGCGTGCGCCGACTTCAGTTTCGCCATGCGCAATGGCCACGACGGACCAAGGATGCCGCCCATTTCATCACCCGCTCGAACGATGAAGACGCCGTCATGCACACCATCTTGCAACTGCTCGCACTGCAGAGGCTGGGGGCGTGAGGCGGGCCGGGCGATGATCGCCCGGCCATTACAAGGGAACACCATGGACAAGTATTCACCGGAGGAGCGACGGCTCCTCATTCTGGATCTGCTGGCCGCGCACCACAAAGTGATGGCGGCGGAGCTGGCGGAGCCGCTGGGCACCACGGAGGCGACCATCAGGCGGGATCTGCGCTATCTGGCCGATGAGGGACGCTGCAAGCGCATTCACGGTGGCGCCATCTCCCTGTCGCCCCAGACGGGGACCCTGACCGAACGCAGTACCCAGCATGTGGCGCAGAAGCAGGCCCTGGCCGTGGCCGCCCTGAGCCTGGTCAAACCGAACCAGCTGATCTTCCTGGATGCCAGCAGCACCCACCTGCTGCTGGCCTCCCTCATGCCGGAACACCAGGGTCTGACGGTGGTGACCAACAGCCCGGCCATCGCCTGCCGGCTGCTGGAGAGACCCGGCATCAGGACCATCCTCATCGGTGGCGAGCAGGATCCGCTGGTCGGCGGGGCCGTCGACATCACGGCGGCCGAGGGCATCAAAAAGTTCCGCTTCGACCTCGGTTTCCTGGGGGTCTGTGCCTGGTCCTCGGATCTCGGCTTCAGCGCCGTGCATTACCAGGACAGCGAGTTCAAGCGCCGGGTCGCGGAGCGTTGCGGCTCGCTGGCGGTGCTGTGCAATGACGACAAGCTGGAGTCCCTGGCCTCCTACCCCTTCCTGCACGCTGCGGATCTCGACTACCTGATCTGCACCCGGCAGGATCCGGTCCTGGTCAAGACGTTCGAAGGGGAGGGCTGCACCGTCATCACCGCCGGCTGACGCCGGGCAGGCTGCGCCGTCGCGAGAAGAGTGGGGAGAGGCCGGGGGTTGGAAGCGGCCCATAAAAAACGCCCCGTTCCCGGGGCGTTGGGAACGGGGCGCCTGCCAGCGTCCTCAGGCGAGGTCGAAGCGATCCAGGTTCATCACCTTGGTCCAGGCCGCCACAAAGTCCTTCACGAACTTCTCCTTGGCATCCGCACTGGCGTAGACCTCTGCCAGGGCGCGAAGCTGGGAGTTGGAACCGAACACCAGATCGACCCGGGTTCCGGTCCACTTCACCTTGCCGCTCTGGCGATCACGGCCTTCATAGACTCCCTGGCTGCCCGCCTCCGGCTTCCACTCCGTGCCCATGTCGAGCAGGTTGACGAAGAAGTCGTTGGAGAGGGTACCCGGGGCGGCGGTAAAGACCCCGTGGCAGTTGCCCGCGTTGGTGCCGAGCACCCGCATGCCGCCCACCAGTACCGTCATCTCGGGGGCACTCAGGGTGAGCAGCTGCGCCTTGTCGATCAGCATGGTCTCCGCGAAGCCCGCGCACTCGCCCGCGTAGTTGCGAAATCCCTCGGCGAGGGGCTCGAGCACCGCGAAGGAGTCCACATCGGTCTGGGCCTGGGAGGCATCCATCCGGCCCGGAGTGAAGGGCACTGTCACGGCGATACCGGCTCTCTTCGCGGCCTGCTCTACCCCCACGCCGCCCGCCAGCACGATGAGATCGGCGAGGGAGACCCGCTTGCCGCCGGTGGCGGAGGCGTTGAAGGCCTGCTGGATCCCTTCGAGGACCTGAAGCACTTTCGCAAGCTGGGCAGGCTGGTTGACGGCCCACTCCTTTTGCGGGGCCAGGCGGATGCGGGCACCGTTGGCGCCACCGCGTTTGTCAGAGCCACGGAAGGTGGACGCGGAAGCCCAGGCGGTCGACACCAGCTCGGCCACGGACAGGGAGGTCGCCAGGATCTGCTCCTTGAGCAGGGCCACGTCCTTGTCATCGATCAGGGGATGATTGACGGCGGGGATGGGGTCTTGCCAGATCAGCTCCTCTTTGGGTACTTCCGGCCCCAGGTAGCGGGCGATGGGGCCCATGTCGCGGTGGGTCAGCTTGAACCAGGCGCGGGCGAAGGCATCGGCAAAGGCCTGCGGATCCTCGTAGAAGTGGCGGGAGATCTTGCCGAACTCGGGGTCAAAGCGCAGGGTCAGGTCGGTGGTGAGCATGGTCGGCTTGTGGAACTTGCCCGGGATGTGCGCATCGGGAATGATCTCCGGGGCATCCTTGGCCACCCACTGCTTGGCGCCGGCTGGCGACTTGGTCAGCTCCCACTCGTAGTTGAACAGGTTTTCAAAGAAGTTGTTGCTCCACAGGGCCGGTGTCTTGGTCCAGGTCACTTCGAGCCCGCTCGAGACGGTATCCTTTCCATGGCCGCTGCCGTAGTCGCTCATCCAGCCGAGGCCCTGGGCCTCCAGAGGCGCGGCTTCCGGCTCTGGCCCCTTGTGGGATTCGGGCGCGGCGCCGTGGGCCTTGCCGAAGGTGTGGCCGCCCGCGATAAGGGCGACCGTCTCTTCATCGTTCATGGCCATGCGACCGAAGGTGGAACGGATGTCCTTGGCAGCCTCCATGTAGTCACCGCTGGCGTTGGGCCCTTCCGGGTTGACGTAGATGAGGCCCATGTGGGTGGCGCTGAAGGGGGCCGTGAGCTCGCGATCGCCCTTGACCCGATCGGGATCGACCCCGAGCCAGGCAATTTCATCCCCCCAGTTGACGTCCTGATCCGGCTCCCACACGTCGGGCCGCCCACCGCCAAAGCCGAAGGTGCGAAAACCCATGGTCTCCAGGGCGACGTTGCCGGCGAGGATCAGGAGATCGGCCCAGGAGATCTTGTTGCCGTATTTCTGCTTGATGGGCCAGAGCAGGCGACGGGACTTGTCGATGTTGACGTTGTCCGGCCAGCTGTTGAGGGGGGCGAAGCGCTGTTGGCCACGGCCGCCGCCACCGCGACCGTCGGTGGTGCGATAGGTGCCCGCAGCATGCCAGGTCATGCGGATGAACTGGGGGCCGTAGTGACCGAAGTCCGCCGGCCACCACTCCTGGGAATCCGTCATCAGCTTGACCAGATCTTTCTTGAGTGCCTTGTAATCCAGGCTCGCGAAGGCCTTGGCGTAGTCAAAGTCCTTGTCCATGGGATCGGCGCCGGGGGAATGCTGATGCAGCAGATCCAGCCGCAACTGGTTCGGCCACCAATCTCGATTGGTTCTGCCGACGCCGGCGGTGTGGTTGAAGGGGCATTTGCTTTCTTCACTCATCTCTGTCTCTCCTTGGCAGTCATGTGCAATGCAGACAACTCAGTATGGGAACTTTTCCTGCAACCGGCGGGGCATCTGACAGGTTGGGCCTTGGACCGGCATCGGGGGGGTATCAATAACTCCTTATATTTCAGCTAATTGATTAAGGATGGGATGACCGTATTACGAAAAGATGAATCGGTGCCATCGAATTTGGCTGCTCCTGTACAAGGGATAAGAGAAGGAAGGAGCGACCTGGCAGCTGTGTTATCAATCTTTTTATCCATAACACGAGGGATCAGACCTGGACTTGCGCTGGGTCATGGCATGGGGAGGGCGTGTCTTGAGCGGGGCAGAAAACCCCATTTTTGTGACGGCGGTCCGGACTGCGTCCTGAGCAGGGCGACGAGCGCCAGAGGATGGGGTGGGGGCGTTGCGCCAAAAAGCGGGCGGCGCAGAAACAAAAAGACCGGCCAGTGGCCGGTCCAAACAGACAGCGTGATGCTGTCTCATCAGGCTGATCACAGCCTGGAGGGGAATAATGGGGTGGCTGATGGGGCTCGAACCCACGACAACCGGAATCACAATCCGGGACTCTACCAACTGAGCTACAGCCACCACAGCTGTTTTCGTTCTTCAACACGCCCGTTTAACCGGCGCACTTTTGATGGTGCGCCCGACAGGATTCGAACCTGTGACCTCTGCCTCCGGAGGGCAGCGCTCTATCCAGCTGAGCTACGGGCGCTACGCTGTCGAACGGGGCGCATTATTGATGATGATGCCGACCTTGTCTACTCTTTTTTTGACACAAAGAATCAAGTGCCTGTTTTTCAATCACTTCCGACCCTTTTCAACTATTTTTGTTTTGTTCAGGCTGGATCCAGCAATTCCCCACTACTTTTTGAATCCCTCACCCCATAGGGTCAGAGATGATGGGCAATGCTTGACTTGCCTTTGCGCCCACCTAGAATGAATGAACGTTCATTCAGTCGTTGACCTCTGATAACCATGGATAAGAAAGAACGCATTTTCGAAGCAGCTCACGAGATCCTCGGCGAGCAGGGCTTCTACGGCCTTTCCATTGCCGTGGTCGCCAAGAAAGCCAAGGTGGCGGCAGGCACCATCTATCGCTATTTCAGCGACAAGGATGACCTGATCCGCCAGCTCTATCAGCACACTATCCTCAAGTGTCATCCCCTGGTCATGGAAGGTGTGCAGATAGAAGAGGTGTCCTATAAGCAGTATCGACGCCTCTGGCTCAACATCGATGCCATCTTCACCAGCTACCCCAATGCGCTCAAGTGCAAATTGCAGTACGAAAGTTCTCCATTGGGGGCTGAATTGGAGCGGGATCCGGTCATAATGGCGACGTGGGCGCCACTTGAGCGCTTCTTTGAGCAAGGACGCCAACAGGGACTCTTCATCGATCTCCCCATTCTGGTGTTGCAAGCATTGAGTCTGGATTGCGTGGCCAACCTGGCACAGCAGCGCCGGGTTCACGATTTCGAATTGACGCAGGAACAGCTGGAGACGGTCATCCGGGCCAGCTGGAATGCCATTTTAAACCCTAATGTTTCCATCACAGGAGCCTGTTCATGAAAAAGTGGATGGCCATCATGTTGCTGATAGCACTCGCCCTGTTTGGCAGTGTCATCGGCTTCAATATGTTCAAGCAGAAGAAGATTGCAGAGTTCATGGCCAATCGGCCCGAGCCCGAGTTCCCGGTCACCGCCATGGTCACCAAGGCGCAGGACTGGGTCCCCACCATTGAAGCCATCGGCTTCATCGAGCCGAACCAGGGGGTCACCCTCTCCAGCGAGCTGTCAGGCACCATCGACAGCATCCGGTTCGAATCGGGGGCACATGTCAAAGCGGATCAACTGCTGCTGAGCCTGGACTCCAGTGTGGAAAAAGCCAATCTGAACTCTTCCCAGGCCAGACTGCCGGCAGCCAGGGCCAAGTTCGAGCGCTACAAGAACCTCTATCAGAAGAACTCCATCTCCCGGGACCAGCTGGATGATGCCGAGGCAAGCTACCGCTCCCTCGAGGCGGACATCGACAGTCTGAAGGCCACCATCGCCCGTCGTGAGGTGAGAGCCCCCTTCAGCGGCGCCGTGGGCCTGCGCAACGTCTTCCTCGGCCAGTATCTGGAGCCCGGTACCGAGATCGTGCGCCTGGAAGACACCAGCGTGATGCGCCTGCGCTTCACTGTGCCCCAGACCGACATCTCCAAAATCACCCTGGGACAGACCATCAAGATCAACGTGGATGCCTATCCCCAGACCCAGTTTGACGGCCAGATCACGGCCATCGAGCCCGCGGTCAACTATCAGAGCGGCCTGATCCAGGTGCAGGCAGACATCCCGAACAACGACGGCCAGCTCCGTTCCGGCATGTTCGCCCGCGCCAGCATCATACTGCCCACTGTGAAGGACCAGATCGTGATCCCGCAGTCCGCCATCTCCTTCACCCTCTATGGCGAGAACGTCTACGTCATTCACGAGGCTGACGGCGTGAAACGTGCCAAGCAGGTGGTGGTCAAGGCAGGTGAGCGTCGCGGCAACGATGTCCATGTGCTGTCCGGCATCAAGGCTGGCGATCAAATCGTGCTGTCGGGTCAGGTTCGCCTGAGCAACGATACCAAGGTGCACGTGGTCGAGAACGATGCCCTTGCCGTTCCGGCACAAACCCCGATGCTGTAAGCGCGGAGAGCTGCGATGCGATTTACTGACATATTCATAAAACGGCCTGTGCTGGCGATCTCGCTCAGCTTCCTGATAGCCCTGCTGGGCTTCCAGGCCATCTTCAAGATGCAGGTGCGTGAATACCCCGAGGTGATCAATACCGTCATCACGGTCAACACCAGCTACTATGGCGCCAGTGCGGACCTGATCCAGGGCTTCATCACCCAGCCCCTGGAGCAGGCGGTCGCCCAGGCCGACAACATCGACTTCATGACCTCCTCGAGCCAGCTGGGCAGTTCCACGGTGACGGCGTACATGAAGCTCAACACCGATCCGAACGCCGCGCTGTCCGACATCCTGGCCAAGGTCAACTCGGTGCGTTCCCAGTTGCCCAAAGAGGCGGAAGACCCTTCAGTCACCTCCTCCACCGGTTCCACCACGGCGGTGCTCTACATGGGCTTCACCAGCCCGGAGCTCAACTCCAGCCAGATCACCGACTACCTGGAGCGGGTCATCAAGCCCCAGCTGTTTACCGTGGGCGGGGTCTCCAAGGTGGATCTGTATGGCGGGGTCGAATTCGCCCTGCGGGTGTGGCTGGATCCGGCCAAGATGGCCGCCTTTGACCTGACCTCAAGCGACGTGATGACGGTGCTCAACAGCAACAACTATCAGTCCGCGACCGGCCAGGCTACCGGCTATTTCACCCTGTTCAACGGCAACGCCGAGACCCAGGTCGGCAACATCGAAGAGCTCAAGCGTCTGGTGGTCGCCACCCGCGACAGCAAGGTGATCCGTCTCTCCGACATCGCCAAGGTCTCCCTGGAGAAGAGCCACGACATCTATCGCGCCAGCGCCAACGGCCGCGAGGCCGTAGTTCTGGCCATCAACGCAGCCCCGACAGCCAACCCCATCAACATTGCCCACGATGTGCTGGAGCTGCTGCCGAGCCTGAAGCGCAACATGCCGAGCACCATGCAGGTGAACGTCCTGTATGACTCCACCATCGCCATCAACGAATCCATCCACGAGGTCATCAAGACCATACTGGAGGCGGCCGCCATCGTACTGGTGGTGATCACCCTGTTCCTCGGTTCGTTCCGGGCGGTCATCATCCCCATCATCACCATTCCCCTGAGCCTCATCGGCGTGGTGATGATGATGGACATGTTCGGCTTCTCCATAAACCTCATGACCCTGCTGGCGATGGTGCTGGCCATCGGTCTGGTGGTGGATGACGCCATCGTGGTGCTGGAGAACGTCGACCGTCACATCAAGGAAGGGGAAGAGCCGTTCCGGGCCGCCATCATAGGTACCCGGGAGATCGCCGTGCCCGTCATCGCCATGACGGTCACCCTGGCGGCGGTGTATGCGCCCATCGCCCTGATGGGGGGCATCACCGGCTCCCTGTTCAAGGAGTTCGCGCTGACCCTGGCGGGCGCCGTGTTCGTCTCGGGCATCATCGCACTGACCCTGTCGCCCATGATGTGCGCCAAGATGCTCAGGGCCAACGAGGAGCCCGGCAAGTTCGAGCGTACCGTACACGATCTGCTGGACCGCATGACGGCCCGCTACGACGCCATGCTCCATGCCGTGATGCAAAAGCGCATCGTGGTCATCCTGTTTGCCGTCATCGTGTTCGCCAGCCTGCCGCTGCTGTTCAAGTTCATTCCGAGCGAGCTGGCCCCGTCCGAGGACAAAGGCGTCATGGCGGTGCTGGGGACGGCCCCTTCCAACGCCAACCTGGACTACATCGAAAACACCATGGCGGACGTGAACAAAGTCCTGGACGACCAGCCGGAGATCGCTTACTCCCAGGTCTTCTCGGGGGTGTTCAACTCCAACCAGGCGTTCGGTATCGCCTCCATGGTGCCCTGGAGCCAGCGTGAAGCGAGCCAGAAAGAGGTGCTGGATCGGGTTGCCGGTCTGGTGAAGGACATCCCCGGGATGGCCATCACCACCTTCCAGTTCCCGGAACTGCCGGGGGCGTCGAGCGGTTTGCCCATCCAGTTCGTTATCACCACCCCGAACAGCTTCGAGAGCCTGTTCCTGATCGCGGGTGAGATGCTGGCGGCAACCCAGGCCAACGGCCAGTTCGTTTATTCGGATCTCGATCTGAACTACGACTCGGCCACCATGAAGATCAGCATCGACAAGGACAAGGCAGGTGCCTACGGCATCACCATGCAGGACATCGGCATCACCATGGGCACCATGATGGCGGACGGTTACGTCAACCGTATCGACCTGGATGGCCGCTCCTACGAGGTGATCCCGCAGGTGGAGCGCAAGTTCCGTCTCAACCCCGAGTCCATCAAGGGGTACTACGTGCGTGCCGCCGACGGCAAGTCGATCCCGCTGGGCAGCCTGATCAAGATTGAAGTGAAGGGAGAGCCCCGTGCCCTGCCCCACTTCAACCAGCTGAACTCCGCCACCATCGGCGCCGTACCGGCACCGGGCGTGGCCATGGGGGATGCGATCAACTGGTTCAAGGCGACCGCGGAAGAGAAGCTGCCCCAAGGCTATCGTTACGACTTCATGGGTGAAGCCCGCCAGTTCGTGACCGAAGGGAATGCGCTCTACGCCACCTTCGCCCTGGCCCTGGCCATCATCTTCCTGGTGCTGGCGATCCAGTTCGAATCCGTGCGTGACCCGCTGGTCATCATGGTGTCGGTGCCGCTGGCCATCAGTGGCGCGCTGATCGCCCTGGCGTGGGGCATGGCCACCATGAACATCTACTCCCAGGTCGGTCTCATCACCCTCGTCGGTCTGATTACCAAGCACGGTATTCTGATCTGCGAGGTGGCGAAGGAGGAGCAGCTGCTCCATGGTCTGAACCGGATGCAAGCCGTAATGCAGGCTGCCAAGGTCCGTCTGCGCCCCATCCTGATGACCACGGCGGCGATGATCGCAGGCCTTATCCCGCTGCTCTATGCCTCGGGTGCGGGGGCGGCACAGCGCTTCAGCATCGGCATCGTCATCGTGGCGGGTCTGGCCATCGGCACCCTGTTCACCCTGTTCGTGCTGCCGGTCATCTACACCTTCCTGGCATCCGAACACAAGCCGCTGCCGGAATTCGACGAATCCATCCCGGCAAAAGCCAAGGGCGGTCACTGATCCCAGCCCACACAAAAAAGGCCCCGAAAGGGGCCTTATTTTTATCCATTGGATGACACACGACATAAGTCCATGAAGCAGTTAAACTAAACCGCACTCAATCCAGACCGCAAGGACGCCATGTCAGGAATCTTCTCCAAGGCCGTCGGCCTTAACGGACTCTCTTATCGTCTGCTTTCCTACATTCTGATCTGCAGTACGGTGCTAGCACTGCTCATCACCGTGCTTCAGCTCGCCTGGGACTACAACAAGGATGTGACCGTCATCGAGGCCAGCATCGGCCAGATCGAGGCCTCCTTCCTGCAACCCATCTCGGCCAGTCTCTGGAATCTGGATGAAGAGCAGGTGAAGGTGCAGATCGAGGGCATCATGAACCTGCCCAACATGCAGTTCGTCATGGTCAAGGAGATGCTGGGCAATTCGGAAGTGCCCCTGCTCACCCAGGGAGTGGAGCAGCCCCAATACGACATCTCCCGCGAGTTCACCCTGAGCTATCAGGGGGAAGTGGTCGGCAAGCTGTTCGTCGCCGCCTCCCTGGAGCAGGTCTACCAGCGCCTCATCGAGAAATCCGTGCTGATCCTGGTCAGCCAGACCATCAAGACCCTGGTCGTCTCGTTCTGCATCCTGGTCATCATTTACTATCTGGTGATCCGTCACATCAACCGCATCGTCAGCTATGCCCAGAAACTGAGCCTGGATCGCCTCGCGGTGGAGCTGACCCTGGAAGGTCGCCCCCTGCCCCGCAAGTCCCCTGACGAATTCGATACCCTGGCCGCCACCCTCAACCAGATGCGCACCCGGCTGAACGACGAGTTCACGGCCCGCCATCAGGCCGCCGATCAGCTCCAGCAGGAGCGGGACTTCTCCGCCACCCTGATCAACTCCGCCAACATGGTCATCTGCTGCATGGAGCCGGATCTCAACATCGCCAGCATCAACCCGGCGGCCATCCTGCTCACCGGCTATCACCACCAGGAGCTGTTGCAGCACAACTGGCTGGATCTCTTCGTCAGCAAGGAGCAGCGTGACGAGCTGGCCGCCACCCTGGCCGAGCAGGGCGCTCTGGAGGACAGGGAGATCACCATGCACGACCAGCAGGGCAACGAGCTGGTACTGCAGTGGACCTTCGCTCCCTTTTACGAGGGGCCCAACCTCAAGTACCTGATCGGCTTTGGTTATGACATCACCCCCCTCAAAAAGGTGGAGCGGGAGATCACCCTGTTCAACGAGCAGCTGGAAGGCAAGGTGGCGGAACGCACCCGCAGCCTGAGCGATGCCAACGACCAGCTGGGCAAGGCCTATGACGATCTCAAGCAGGCCCAGCAGACCCTGGTGGAGTCGGAGAAAATGGCCTCCCTCGGTTCCCTGGTTGCCGGCGTGGCCCACGAGATCAACACCCCCATCGGCATCAGCGTCACCGCCTCCTCCTACCTGCAGGAGCGGGTGGCCGACTTCAAGCAGCATATCGAGGCCAAGCAGCTCTCCCGCACCTACCTCAACGAATTCACCCAGAATCTCGACGAGTCGATGCAACTGCTGCAAGGCAACCTGCGCCGCGCCTCCGAGCTCATCGCCAGCTTCAAGCAGGTGGCAGTGGATCAGTCCTCCGAGGCCCGATACAACTTCAGCCTCGCCGACAACCTGCATCAGGTGGTGGTCTCCCTCGGCTACAAGCTCAAGAAGGCCCAGTGCGAGGTGGACATCCAGTGCGATCCCAAGCTGAGCATCTACTCCTTCCCGGGCAGCTTCACCCAGATCTATTCCAACCTGATCCTCAACTCCATCCATCACGGTTTCGATGGCTGGGACAGGCCCAGAAAGATCACCATCCAGGTGGCGCAGCAGGGAGACGAGCTGGTCATCGACTACAGTGACAACGGCCGCGGCATCCCCCCGGAGATACTGCCGCGCATCTTCGATCCCTTCGTCACCTCCAAGCGGGGCCAGGGTGGCAGCGGGCTCGGCACTCACATCATCTACAACCTGGTGGTCCAGCTGCTGCGCGGCCGCATCCACTGCGCCAGCGAACCGGGCCAGGGTGCCCAGTTCCACATTCGTCTGCCCATCCAGCAGAACTGAGCACCGGCTCTTGTGGGCCGGCCGCTTTGTCCCCATCATGCTGTGACTGCATTCTTAACGAGCGGAGAACCTCGCAATGGCACAGCATTTTGACTACATCGCCATCGGTGGCGGCAGCGGCGGCATCGCCTCGGCCAACCGGGCAGCCATGTACGGCAAGAAAGTCGCCCTGATCGAAGCCAAAGAGCTGGGTGGCACCTGCGTCAACGTCGGCTGCGTACCGAAGAAGGCCATGTGGTATGCAGGCCAGATCGCCGATGCACTGAAATATGGCGCCGACTACGGCTTCGACACCACGCTCAACCACTTCAGCTGGGCCAGACTGGTCGAATCCCGTCAGGCCTATATCGGGCGCATTCACCAGTCCTACCAGAACGTGCTGGGCAAGAACCAGATCACCGTCATCAAGGGCTTCGCCCGCTTCGTCGACAGCCATACCGTCGAGGTGAACGGCGAGCACTACAGCGCCGATCACATCCTGATTGCCACCGGCGGCCGCCCCGAGGTCCCGACCATTCCGGGCGCCGAACTGGGTATCGACTCCGACGGTTTCTTCGACCTGCAAAGCCAGCCCAAACGGGTTGCCGTGGTGGGTGCCGGCTATATCGCCGTGGAGATCGCAGGCGTGATGCAGGCACTTGGCTCCGAGACCCATCTGGTGGTGCGCAAGCATGCGCCGCTGCGCAACTTCGACCCCATGATCCACGAGACCCTGGTGGAGATCATGGCGCAGGAAGGGCCCAAGCTGCACACCCACGCCATTCCCAAGGCCGTCATCAAGAACGCAGACGACAGCCTGACCCTGCAACTGGAAGATGGTCGCCACCTCACCGTGGACTGCCTCATCTGGGCCATCGGTCGCGAGCCTGCCACCGACAACCTCAATCTGGCTGCCACCGGCATCACCCTGGACGAGAAGGGCTTCATCCCCACCGACAAGTTCCAGAACACCGCCGTCGCCAACCTCTATGCCGTCGGTGACAACACCGGCCGCATCCAGCTCACCCCGGTGGCTGTCGCGGCAGGCCGCCGCCTCTCGGAGCGGCTGTTCAACAACAAGCCGGGCGAGCACCTCAACTACGATCTGGTGCCGACCGTGGTATTCAGCCACCCGCCCATCGGCACCATCGGCCTGACCGAGCCGGAAGCCGTCGCCGAATACGGTGAAGATCAGGTGAAGGTCTACCGCAGCCAGTTCACCGCCATGTACTCGGCGCTGACCCAGCATCGCCAGCCCACCCGGATGAAACTGGTCTGCGTCGGGCCGGAAGAGAAGGTGGTCGGCCTGCACGGCATCGGCTTCGCCATGGACGAAATCCTGCAAGGCTTCGGCGTCGCCATGAAGATGGGCGCCACCAAGGCGGACTTCGACAACTGCGTTGCCATTCATCCGACCAGTGCGGAAGAGTTTGTGACCATGCGATAAGCGGGGTTGAAGCTGGCCTGTCATTATCAGACCAGCTTCTACAACTGTGTTTCCACTCTCCATCCGACCAGCGCGGAAGAGTTCGTGACCATGCGATAAGCGGGGTTGAAGCTGACCTCATCACCATCGGGTCAGCTTCCACCACTTGCTACCAAAACCCGGCTCAGGCCGGGTTTTTTGTGCCTTGCCTGTCCACCAGCCAACAAAACCTGCCTTCTTTACGCCGATTTTACGCCAGCCAAATTGGGCTTTATGGCGCCTTTACGCCCGTTTTACATACCCTTTCAGCGTCAATGAGACCCATGGGATCGACACGGATATGCATCGATCCCTGACGCTAATTACCTCAACGGAGTCGTTATGAATTGGCTATATCTGCTGCTGGTCCTCGCCCTCGCGGGCTATCTGCTGCGCGCCCTCGCGCGCACTCATGAGTGAGGAACCGGATATGTGGCAAGAGATCATCTATCCCGTCGCGTTCGTGCTGCTGGTGCTGCTGCCGGCGCCTCTGCTTGGCAACTACCTGTATCGGGTGTTTGAAGGCAAGAGTCGCTGGCTGGCCCCGCTTGAGCGCGCCACCCTGGCCTGCTGCGGCACGGACGGGCGCGAGCAGGACTGGAAGTCCTACGCCCTCAGCCTGCTGGCCTTCAACGGCGCAGGCTTCGGCCTGCTGTTCCTGATCCTGATGGCGCAGGGGCTATTGCCCCTCAACCCGCAGCAGCTGCCCGGGCTGAACTGGCAACTCGCCTTCAACACCGCGGTCAGCTTCATGACCAACACCAACTGGCAGGCCTACTCCGGCGAAGCCAGCCTCTCCTACTTCAGCCAGATGGTGGGGCTCACCACCCAGAACTTCGTCTCCGCCGCCACCGGCGCTGCCGTCGCCATCGCCCTGTTTCGCGGCATCGCCCGCCAGCAGACCACCCACCTCGGCAACTTCTGGCAGGATCTGGTGCGTTTCTGTCTCTACGTGCTGCTGCCGATGGCGCTGATCCTGGCGCTGCTGCTGGTATGGCAGGGGGTGCCCCAGAGCCTGTCGGCCTACCTGCCGTTCCACGCGCTGGAAGGCCAGGAGCAGCTGCTGCCGCTCGGCCCGGCCGCCTCCCAGATCGCCATCAAGCAGCTCGGCTCCAACGGCGGCGGCTTCTTCGGCATCAACTCGGCCCATCCGTTCGAGAACCCCACCGCCCTCTCCAACTGGCTGGAGATGGTCGCCCTGCTGACGCTGGCCGCCGCCATGGTGTGCACCCTGGGGCGCTACGTGAAGGATCTGGCCCACAGCCGCGCCATCCTCATCGCCATGACCATCATGCTGGTGCTGGGGCTCTGCCTCGCCATCGGCCAGGAGCTGAAACCGGATCCCGCCCTCGCCCACCTCACCAGCGAAGCCGGCAACTGGGAAGGCAAGGAGAGCCGCTTCGGCCCCGTGCTGTCCAGCATCTGGGAAGTGGCCACCACCGCCGCCTCCAACGGCTCGGTCAACGCCATGCACGACAGCTTCGCCCCGCTCGCCGGCATGGTCGCCATGATCAACATGCTGCTGGGTGAAGTGGTGTTCGGCGGCGTCGGTGCCGGTATCTACGGCATGATGCTGTTCGTGCTGCTGACCGTGTTCCTGTGCGGCCTGATGGTGGGGCGCACTCCGACCTATCTGGGCAAACGGCTCGGCATCACCGAGATGAAATGGGTGGTCGCCAGCATGCTGGTGATGCCGGTCGGGGTATTGGTGATCGGCGGCATTACCCTGCTGATGCCGAACTCCGCCACCGTCATCGGTCACGACGGCCCCCACGGCCTGTCACGACTGATCTATGCCTACGCCTCGGCCGCCGGCAACAACGGCTCCGCCTTCGCCGGCTTTGCCGCCGCCGACAGCTGGCAGTGCATCGCCATCGGGCTGGCCATGCTGCTCGGCCGCTTCGGCTACATCATTCCGGTACTGGCCATCGCCGGCCAGCTGGCCCGCGCACCACGCCAGGAGACGAGCGAAGGGGACTTCCCCGTCAGCGGCCCGCTCTTCATCACCCTGCTGATCGTCACCGTGCTGCTGATGGGGGGTCTCTCCTTCCTGCCGGTGCTGGCGCTGGGCCCGGTGGCGGAACACCTGAGCCTGCTGGGAGGTGCCTTCTGATGCTGCACACCCGATTGATCTGCGTGACCAACTATTCGATGCAGGGAGCTTTCCAATGAGCAAGTCCGCTTCAATGAGCACCGACACCCTCAAGGTGAAGGGCAAGAAACAGAAATCACAGATCCTGCAGGCCATGGTGGAAGCCCTCTATCGCTTCAACCCCAGGGCGCTGTTTGGCAGCCCCATCCTGTTCACCCTCTGGCTGGCGGCCGTGATGGCGACCCTGGAGTCGCTGCTGGGGCAACCGCTCTCCGGCGTCGCTCCTTCGCTGGCCTGGCAGCTGACCGCCTGGCTCTGGCTCACCCTCTGGTTTGCCAACTTCGCCGAGACTCTGGCCGAGGGGCGCGGCAAGGCGCGGGCCGACAGCCTGAAGGCCGGCATGAGCCAGCTCAAGGCACGTCGAGTCACCAGCCCGCAGGATGACAAGGGCGAGTGGGTACCGGCCACCAGCCTGCTCAAGGGCGATCTGGTGCTGGTGCGCAGCGGCGAGATGATCCCGGCCGACGGCGAAGTGGTCGCCGGCATCGCCTCGGTCAATGAGGCGGCCATCACCGGCGAATCCGCCCCCGTCATCCGCGAGTCGGGCACCGACCGCAGCGGCGTGACCGGCAACACCACCGTCGTCTCCGACCAGATCTGGGTGCACATCAGCAACAACCCGGGCGAAAGCACGCTGGATCGCATGATTGCGCTGGTGGAAGGGGCCAAGCGGCAGAAGACCCCCAACGAGATGGCGCTGGACGCGCTGCTGGTAGGGCTGACCCTGATCTTCCTGCTGGTGGTGGCCACCCTGCCCTGGTTCCTCGACTACAACGGCACCCAGGTGCCCCGGCTCTATCTGCTGGCGCTGTTCATCACCCTGATCCCGACCACCATCGGCGGTCTGCTCTCCGCCATCGGCATCGCCGGTATGGACCGGCTGGTGAAGCTCAACGTGATCGCCAAGTCGGGCCGGGCGGTGGAAGCCGCCGGCGACGTGCGCACCCTGCTGCTGGACAAGACCGGCACCATCACTTTCGGCAACCGGATGGCGGACGAGCTGATCCCGGCCCCCGGCGTGGATCCCTCCCTGCTGGCTCAGGCCGCCATGCTGGCCTCGCTCGGTGACAACACGCCGGAAGGCAAATCCATCCTGACCCTGGCGGGCAAGAGCCACACCAGACCGAGCCAACTGGAGAGCGACATCATCATCCCCTTCAGCGCCGAGACCCGGCTGAGCGGGCTGGATCGCAACGGCCATCACTATCGCAAGGGGGCGGTGGACGCTGTGCTGCGCTACCTCTCCCTCGATCGCAAGGCGGTGCCCGAGCTCATTCTCAAATCGGTGGACAACATTGCCCGCCAGGGCGGTACCCCGCTGCTGGTCTGCACCCACGAGAAGCTGCTGGGGGTAGTGTTCCTCAAGGACATCATCAAGCCGGGCATCAAGGCCCGCTTCCAGACCCTGCGCCACATGGGGATCCGCACCGTGATGATCACCGGTGACAACCCGCTGACCGCCGCCGCCATCGCCGCCGAAGCCGGGGTGGACGACTTCATCGCCGAGGCGACGCCGGAGAAGAAACTGGCCTACATCCGTCAGGAGCAGGCCGACGGCCGGTTGGTGGCCATGTGCGGGGACGGCGCCAACGACGCCCCGGCGCTGGCCCAGGCCGACGTGGGGCTGGCCATGAACGAGGGGACCCAGGCCGCCAAGGAGGCGGGCAACCTGGTGGATCTCGACTCCAACCCCACCAAGCTGCTGGACGTGGTGCTGGTGGGCAAGCAGCTGCTGGTGACCCGTGGCGCCCTGACCACCTTCTCCATCGCCAACGACGTGGCCAAGTACTTCGCCATCCTGCCGGCCCTGTTCATCGCCGCCTATCCACAGCTGGGGGCGCTGAACCTGATGCAGCTGGGCAGCCCGGAGAGCGCCATCCTGTCGGCCATCATCTTCAACGCCCTGATCATCGTCGCGCTGGTGCCGCTGGCTCTGCGCGGGGTCAGCCTGAAGGGAACGGCGGCCAGCCTGCTGCGCCGCAACCTGCTGATCTACGGCGTCGGCGGCCTGATAGTGCCTTTCATAGGTATCAAGCTGATCGACCTGGTCATCACCGGCCTGGGGCTGGTGTAACGGCATCACCGGATGCGGGACAGACCCGCATCCACCCAACGCATTTGGAGCAAGAAAATCATGATAGCAATCAGAACCCTGCTGACCCTGACCCTGCTGCTGGGGGTGGCGTATCCGCTGGCCGTCACCGGGCTGGCCCAGCTGCTCTTCCCCTGGCAGGCCAACGGCAGCCTGCTCACCAACGCCAAACAGCAGGTGGTCGGCAGCGCCCTGCTGGCACAGAAGTTCGAGCGGGCCGACTACTTCCACTCCCGCCCCTCCGCCAGCGATTTCGCCACCATAGGTGGCGGCGGAAGCAACCTGGGGATGAGCTCGCCGCTACGGGCCGAGTTTGCCGCAGCGGCGGCCAGGGCGCAGCCGGAAGCCAGGGTCCCCGCCCTGCTGACCCGCTCCGCCTCCGGCCTCGATCCCCATCTGCCCCTCGATGCAGCGCTGGCCCAGGTGGATAGGGTCGCCGGGCAACGGGGGCTGGATCCCGTTCGGCTGACGGAGCAGGTCAAGTCGGCGGCACAAGCTGGTATCCTTGGCCCGCAGGTGGTCAACATTCTCCAGTTGAACCTGCAACTCGATCATCAAAAGGGCGCCTGAGGGCGCTCCTTGCCGTTCGGGAAGGCTCCCTTTCGACAACGGGGACAAGCATGAGCAATGAGGTCACGGCCGCAGTTCGGCCGATGCAACGGGAGCACGGGGATGCGTGATGAAGTGAGGGCTGACGCCCTGCTGGCTAGCCTGGAGCAGGAGCACAGGGGCAAGCTGAAGGTGTTTCTCGGCGCGGCCCCCGGCGTCGGCAAGACCTACGCCATGCTGCAGGCGGTGCGGGAGCAGGCCAGGGAGGGAGTCGATATCCTGATCGGGGTGGTGGAGACCCACGGCCGCCAGGAGACCCTGGCCCTGCTCGACAAGCTCGCCATCCTGCCGCGCACACTGCACCTGCATCGCCAGCAGCGGCTGGAGGAGATGGACTTGGACGGCCTGCTGGCCCGCAGGCCCGCCATTGCCGTGGTGGACGAGCTGGCCCACAGCAACGCCCCCGGCAGCCGCCACGAGAAGCGCTGGCAGGATGTGGAGGAGCTGCTGGGCGCCGGCATCGACGTCTACACCACCCTCAACGTGCAGCACCTGGAGAGCCTCAACGATCTGGTGTGGCAGCTGACCGGGGTCAGGGTCAAGGAGACCCTGCCGGATCAGGTGCTGCTGGAGGCCGACAGCCTGGTGCTGATCGACCTCCCCCCCAAGGAGCTGCTCGGCCGCCTCAAGGAGGGCAAGGTCTATGTGCCCCACCAGGCCAAGGCCGCCCTGCAGTCCTTCTTCTCCCTCAACAACCTGACCGCCCTGCGGGAGCTGGCAATGCAGACCGCCGCCAGCCACGTGGAGGGGGATCTGCAGTTGCAGTGGCAGGCCGCCGGCAAGACCACACTGCCGCTGCGGGGCAAACTGATGGTCTGCATCGGGGATGAGCACGGCGCCGCTCTGGTGCGTTACGGCCACCGCTTCGCCCAGCGCAGGCAACTACCCTGGCTGGTGGTGCACATCGACAGCAGGGGGCAACGCTCCCCCGAGCTGGAGCAGGCGCTGGCCCTCGCCTCCCAACTGGGGGCCAGGGTGCTGACCCTCTCCAGCCCGGCCGTGGCCGATGCCCTGCTGGAAACCGCCGAACAGCAGCAGGTCTCCCAATTGCTGCTCGGCAAATCCCGCAACCCGCCCTGGCGTCGATCCCTGGTACAGCACCTGCTCAAACAGGCGCAGGGATTCGAGATCACGCTGGTGGATACCGAGAAGCGCAAGCCCGGCCTGACCCTACCTACGGCAGGCACGGGTGAGCTTCGCCAGAGCCTGCTCGCGGTGGCCATCATGGGGGGGACCTCGGCCGTGGTCTGGGCCCTCTCCCACTGGCTGCCCCCCGCCTCCCTGCCCATGCTGTTCGTGCTGGGGGTGCTGGCCACCGCGCTCACCACCAGCCTGGTCCCCGCCATCCTGGCCGCCGTGCTGGGCTTCGTTGGCCACAACCTGCTGTTCACCTTCCCCTACTTCTCCCTGAGCGTGGCCAGCCACAGCGACCTGCTCACCCTGTTCGTGCTGCTCATCGTCGGCATCGCGGCCGGGCGCCTCGCCTCCCGCCAGCGTCAGCAACTGGTCAGTCTGCGCGAGACCCAGCAGCTCGGTAACGCCCTGCTCTCCCTGAGCCAGGGACTGGCCACCGCCAGCAGCCCGGTGGATGTGCTGAGACAGGGAACCCAGGCCATCGCCCTCGCCCTTGGGCAGCCCGTGTTCGCGCTCGATGGGGATTACCAGTACCGGGCCGGTGACACCCAGACCGGGCCGGGCCAGACCGACAAGGCCGCCATCGACTGGTGCCTAGCCCAGAAGCAGAGCGCCGGTGCCCATACCGCCACCCTCAACGCCGCCGAGGCTCAGTATCATCACCTCGGCGATGACCTGGTGCTGGGCATCCGGCTGGCCAGCCCGCTCACCTCCGCCGCCGAGCACCAGCTGCAGGCCCTGCTCACCGATATCCGCGCCGCCCTGGCGCGGATCGATCTCAACGAGCGGCTGGCGGACAGCCAGTTGCAGGCGGAGACCGACCGGATGCGCGCCGCCCTGCTCTCCTCGGTCTCCCACGACCTGAAGACGCCGCTGGCCACCATCATGGGGGCCGGCAGCACCCTGCTGGAATACGGGGACCGGATAAGTGCGGAGGACCGCATCGAACTGCTGCACTCGGTGCAGGACGAGGCGCGCCGCCTGCACGGCTATGTGCAGAACCTGCTGGACATGACCCGCATCGGTTCACCGGATTTCCAGCTGAAACGGGATTGGGTCGACCTGGCGGACCTGGTGGAAAGCGCCCGCCGCCGGCTCGACTCCTCCTGGCGCCAGCACAAGCTGCTGGTGCACTTCGATCAGCAGATCCCCCGGCTCTATGTGCACGGCGCCCTGATCGAGCAGGTGCTGGTCAACATCCTCGACAACGCCTCCCGCTACTCACCGGCCGGCACCCCCATCGAGTTCAAGGTGATGCTGGCGGACCCCGACCTCATCATCGACATCATCGATATCGGGGTCGGCATCGCCGAGTCGGATCGGGACAAGATCTTCAATCTGTTCTACACCCAGCCGGTCGGTGACTGCGGCAGCCGCGGCACCGGGCTTGGCCTCGCCATTTCCCGCGCTATGATAGAGGTCCACGGCGGCCGCATCTGGGCATTCGCCGGCCCCAACGGCAACGGCACCTGCATGCGCATCTCCCTGCCGCTGGCCCTCAACGCACCGGCGGCCTGATGGTCGCCGCCCTTTTCAATCAGCAAACGGGAGGCTGAATGGCTCACATACTGGTCATCGACGACGAGGCGGCCATCCGCCGTTTTTTGCGGATCAGCCTGATCGCCGAAGGACATCAGGTGAGTGAGGCGGTCGGCGTCACCGAGGGGATGGCGCAGTATCGCCACCTCAACCCCGACCTGGTGATCCTGGATCTGGGCCTGCCGGATGGTGATGGCATGCAGATCCTGCACGCCATCCGCGAACATCACGCCAATCCCGTGCTGGTGCTCTCGGCGCGGGACTCGGAGCAGGAGAAGGTGCGGTTGCTGGATGCGGGGGCCAACGACTACATGAGCAAGCCGTTCGGCGTCGGGGAGATGATGGCCCGTATCCGGGTGCTGCTGCGCCAGCGAGTCGGTGCCACCAGCGGCGAGTGTCGACACTTCCCCCACTGTGGCCTGACCCTGGACAGCAGCAGCCACAAGGTGACCCTGCAGGGCGAGGAGATCCCCCTCTCCCGCAAGGAGTTCGCCCTGTTGCAGGCGCTGGTGTGCCACCCCGGCAAGCTGGTGCAACAGACCCAGCTGCTCATCGACATCTGGGGACCGAGCCACAAGGAAGATACCCACTACCTGCGCATCGTCATCGCCAGCCTGCGCAAGAAGCTGGGAGATAACCCCCAGCAACCCACGCTGATCGAGACCGAATCCGGCATCGGCTACCGCTTTATCGGCAGCTGATGTTGCAGCAAGACTCTGGGCGGCAACATTCCCAGCAACCCACCCTGATCGAAACTGAAGCCGGCATCGGCTACCGCTTTATCGACAGCTGATGTTTCACGTGGAACGACGCCAACCGCAGCACAGGACCAGCAGACCGCATCCCCCGAGCAGCAGCCCGAGATCCTGCAAGCTGGCGGCAACCGCCAACCCCAGGCTGAGCAACAGGTAGTAACCGAGCCCGAACAGGGCCCCGGCACTGCCCGCCACCTCCCGATAGGCCAGCAGTGCCTGGCTCAGCACATTGGGGATAGCCAGCCCGAACGCGACCACCACTCCCGTCATGGGCAGCAGAAACCAGAGCGATGCCTGACTGGCCCACACCAGCCAACCCGAACCCGACGCCAGCACGGCGGCGAGCCGTATTAACAAGGCAGGCGTCCAGCCACGGCCCAACAGATGCTTGTTGAGCAGGCTGCCCACCAGGGTCGCCAGCGCCAACACGATGCCGGAGTAACCAAATTCCCCCGCGCTCAACCCCAGACTGGCAAACAGGAACGGCGCCAGGCTGTAGTAGCCGAACAGCATGGTGTTGAACAGGGCGACCAGGGCGGCGCTGCGCCACAAGCCGGTATCACGCACCATCCGGCAGGCCAGCGGCCAGAGTGCGACCCTTTGGGTGGTGGCCGGGCGGGTTTCCGGCAGTTGCCAGCAAGCCATCAGCAACAAGCCGATTGCCAGCGCCAGCAGGGCGCCGAATACCCCGAGATAACCCAAGCCATCAGCAAGCAGGCCACCACTCACCAGCCCCAGCACAGGGCTGATGGACAGGGCCGCCCCCATCACAGAGAAGACCTTGGCCAAATCACTGCCCTGATAGCTGTCGCGCAGCATGGTCTGGGTCACCACGGAACCCACGGCGGCGCCGAAGGCCGCGATGACCCGGGCCAGCAGCAGGGTTTCAAATTGAGTGGCCAGCAACGCCAGCAGGGTGCCGGCGCCATAGGTCAGCAACCCCGCCAGCATGGCGGGACGCCGCCCGATGAGATCGCACAACCTGCCCCAGCAGACCACGCCCGCCGCAAACGCCAGAAAATAGACCGACAGGGTCTGGGACGCCTGCCCCTCGCTCACCCGAAACTCAGTGGCGATATGGGTCAGCACCGGGCTGTAGATGGTCTCCACCATCTGGGGAAACATCATCAATCCGACCACCAGCCAGCGCGGTGGCAACCTGTTGTTCATGACACACCTCCTTCACAAGAGGTCGCCATTCTAGAGAGGGATAACATGTCCGATTACAATAAGGCGGACTATAAACAGCAAGAATCGGACACATGGCCTTTATTCTTCCCGATCACCCCTTTGATCCGGACCAGCACGATGGCAGCGCCATCGGTATTGCCGCCGCCCTCGGCTGGCACGACTCCGGCCGCCATCAGCACCAGCGCCACCAGCTGCTGTTCGCCCAGGCAGGCTGCATGACCATAGAGCTGGACGATCAGGTCTGCCTGCTGCCGCCGACGCGAGCGGCCTGGTTGCCAGCAGGCCTGCCCCATCGGGTGTTGATGCGCGGGGTAGTGGCCTATCGCTCCCTCTACTTCCAGCCGGAGCCCGCGTTGCCAAACGAGATGGCGGTGCTGGCGGTCAACCCGCTGCTGCGGGAGATCATCGAACGGATGGCGCTCTGGCCGTGGGACAAGCCAGCGGCGGAGCAGCATTGCACGCTGGCGCTGTTGCAGGAAGAGCTGGCGCAAGCGCCGCGGGAATCCTGGCAGTTGCCGCTGCCGTCAGACGGACGTCTGACCGGCTGGCTGCAGGAGATAAAGCGGGGTGACACCCTGCCCGATCGGCTCAACCGGCTGGCCGAACGGGTGGGTGCCAGTGACAAGACCATAGGCCGCATCTTCATGCGGGAGACCGGTATGAGCTACCAGGCCTGGCGCCAGCAGTGGCGACTGCTTCGGGCCATGGAACTGCTGGCCGAAGCCGAGCCCATCAGCCGGGTGGCCGCTGCGCTGGAGTTCGCCAGCGACAGCGCCTTCATCGCCTTCTTCAGGCAGCACACGGGGCAGACCCCCTTGCGCTACCTCAACTCTCGGGATGAGTCGCATCGGCCGAACTCGCCTCCACCACCAGGGTCTCCAGGGCCAGCGGCTTGAGGTTGTGGATGGCCTCTGCCACCACGTCATGGGAGGCCTGCTGCTGCAAGGCCAGCATCTCCTGTTGCAGGGCGGCGCTGTCCAGCTCGGGTCTGGGGTTCTCGGCGGCCATGGCATTCAGGCTCAGGCTGCTGGCAATCAGGGTAGCGATCAGGATCTTCATCTGGCGTGCTCCGGTGTGGTTGAGATGACCAGATAGCTATTCCAATAGTTGTGCCAGATTTATAACAGCATGATTTTATTGATATAAATAATTTTTTGATGCTGCCACCCCCCTTCCTGAATCGAATGTTGGTTATTTTAAAACCTATAAATGGTTTTTTTTACCACCTCCATCATGGCAACCCTGTTCCACGTGAAACGCCCCGTTTTTTTGATCGACACCCGCTTTTGAAGTGAGCTATGGTGCTAGCTCCCCCCTTAACTGACTCTGGATTTGCCACCGAATGGAATTCTCCTTGTTCGGCGAGAAGTTCACTCGCCACGCCGGTATTACCCAACTCATGGACGACCTCAATCAAGGGCTGCTGAATCCCGACGCCATCATGCTGGGAGGCGGCAATCCGGCCCCCATCCCCGCCATGCTGGAACGCTTTCAGGCCGAGGCCAATACCCTGCTCGACAACGGCGAACTGATCAAGGCCATGGCCAACTACGATGGCCCCCAGGGCAAGGACAGGTTCACCAGGGCGCTGGCCGCCCTGCTCAGCAAGGAGCTGGGCTGGGAGATCTCCGCCCGCAACATCGCCCTGACCAACGGCAGCCAGAACGCCTTCTTCTATCTGTTCAACCTGCTGGCCGGCGAATTCGCCGACGGTCGCAAGAAGAAGGTGCTGTTCCCCCTGGCCCCCGAATACATCGGCTATGCCGACTCGGCCCTCTCGGACGATCATTTCGTCGCCTACAAACCCACCATCGAGAAGCTGCCCGACGGCCAGTTCAAATACCACGTGGATTTCGAAAGCCTGCAGGTGGGCGACGACATCGGGGTGATCTGTGTCTCCCGGCCGACCAACCCCACCGGCAACGTGCTCACCGACGAGGAGATCGAGCACCTCGATCAGATCGCTCGTGACAAGGGGATCCCGCTCCTCATCGACAATGCCTACGGCGTGCCCTTCCCCGGCATCATCTTCAGCGACGCCAAGCCGTTCTGGAACGCCAACACCATCCTCTGCATGAGCCTCTCCAAGCTCGGCCTGCCGGGCACCCGCTGCGGCATCGTCATCGCCGACGAGAAGATCATCCGGGCCATCACCAACCTGAGCGGCATCATCAATCTGGCGCCGGGCAGCCTGGGTCCGGCCATCACCATTCCGATGATCGAGAGCGGTGACATCATCACCCTGAGCGAGCAGGTGGTGAAACCCTTCTACCAGCACAAAGCCACCTTCGCGGTCCAGCTGCTGCGCGAGGCCATTCCGGATCCGCGCTTCCACATCCACAAGCCGGAGGGTGCCCTCTTCCTCTGGCTCTGGTTCGAAGACCTGCCGATCCACTGCCAGGAGCTGTATGAGCGACTGAAGGCGAAGAACCTGCTGATCGTGCCCGGCCACTACTTCTTCCCCGGCATCGACGACCCCGAGTGGCGCCACAGCCAGGAGTGCATCCGCCTCAACTATGCCCAGAGCGAAGATCTGGTGCGTCGTGGCATCGCCATCCTGGCCGACGAGATCAACGCCCTCTACGCCGGTTGATTCCCCCTTCGGCATGAAAAAAGAGGCCTGCAGATGCAGGCCTCTTTTCTATCAAGTGGTCAGCGATGTTGTTTAACCGGGCAGAGCCAGCTGATCGGGCTTGCCGATGGGGATGGCGCGGGGCTTGAGCGCTTCCGGCAGCTCCCGGGCCAGCTCTATGGTCAGCAGACCGTGCTCCAGCCTGGCCCCCTGCACTTCCACGTGCTGGCTCAGCTTGAAAGCGAGCTCGAAGTCCCGCTCGGCGATCCCCTGATGGAGGAATTGGCGCTCGCCCATGGTGGCGACCTTGCGCCCCTTCACCTTGAGGGTGCCATTTTCGGTCTCCAGCTCCAGCTCATTGCGATCGAAACCGGCCACGGCAACCGTGATGAGGTAGCTGTCGTGATCCCGCTTTTCGATGTTGTACGGGGGGTAGGCCGAGGTCTTCTGATCGAACAGGCCTTCCAGCTCGCGGGCCATCCGCTCGAAGCCGACGGCATTGGAATAGAGATGAGAAAAATCGAGGTTACGCATGATCCTATCCTTCTATAAAGCAACAGGGTTTACTCTCCACGGGCCCGCCATCGGCACCCGGGAAACATCAGCAATGCAACGAGGTCAGGCTGTCAGCCGTTGATCTCGATCTTGCGGGGCTTCATCGCCTCGGGCACTTCGCGCACCAGGTCGATGTGCAGCAGACCGTTCTTGAGGTCGGCCCCCTTCACCCGCACGTAGTCGGCCAGCTGGAAGCGACGCTCGAAGCCGCGTTCGGCAATGCCTTGGTAGAGGTAGTTGCGCTCGGTGTCGGCCTGCTTGCTGCCCTTCACCGTCAGCAGATTTTCCTGGAAGCTCAGCTCCAGCTCTTCCTGGGTAAAGCCCGCCACCGCCATGCTGATGCGGTAGTCGCTGTCACCCAGCTGCTCGATGTTGTAGGGGGGATAGCCGGCATTGCCATTGCTGGCGGCAGATTCGATGAGAGTGGCCAGACGATCGAAACCGATGGCAGAACGATAGAGCGGAGAAAAGTCGATAGAACGCATAGTATTACCCTCTTGTGAGCGATAACGGATTGTTTGCCCTCCTGATGGACGGGCGCCTGGTCGAAACCTCTGTCGAGCGTTCCGGCCTTGTTATCTATATAGGGGCCAGCATGTGGCTTTCAAGGGGTAAAAACAAAAGAAATGCAGGCCATAAAAATGGCCCGATTGGATCGATAATAGGCCTGCGGGCCACTCATGATCCGTCCCTCATCCCTCCATACTGGCCGTGTCCCCAACGAGAAACCGGAGCACGCCATGAAGATTACCCAGGTTCGCAACGCCACCCTGCTCATCCACTACGCAGGAACCCGCTTCCTCATCGACCCCATGCTGGCCCCCAAGGGGAGCTACCCCGGCTTCGAAGGCATGGCCAACAGCCATCTTCGCAACCCCCTGGTCGAGCTGCCGCTGCCCATGGCGACCCTGCTGGAGGTGGATGCGGTGATTGTCACCCATGACCATCTGGATCACTGGGACGATGTCGCGAAAGCGAAGATCCCCAGGCACCTTCCCCTGTTCGTGCAACATCAAAAAGATGCCGACACCATGAGGGGATGCGGCTTCGAGGATGTGCGCCTGCTGGGCGAGGTCGGCGAGTTCGCCGGCATCCGCCTGCAACGGACGGAAGGCCGGCACGGCAGCGATACCATCATGGCCATGCTGGGGGATCGCCTTGGCGAGGTCAGCGGAGTGGTCTTTTCCCATCCCGCCGAAAAGACCCTCTATCTGGCCGGCGACACCGTCTGGAATGCCCAGGTTGAACAAGCGCTGCACCGGCACCAACCCGAGGTTGTCGTCCTCAACTGCGGTGATGCCCAGGTGACGGGTCTGGGCGCCATCATCATGGGCAAGGAGGATGTGGCCGCCGTCTATCAGGCCGCCCCGCAGGCCACCCTGATCGCCAGCCACATGGAGGCGGTCAATCATGCCCTGCTGTCCCGGCGGGAGCTGCGCGACTACCTGGACAGCCAGGGGATGGCCGCCCGGGTAAGGGTGCCCGAGGATGGCGACACCATGGTGCTCTGAGCGAGAGGCCGGGCACCACATGGCTCTTCGGCTTTCTGTTGCAGCCCCGTATGATGGGGATCCGAGTGCAAAGGAGTCTGCCACCATGCCCCGTCCCCTTATCGTCGCCGTCATCACCTTCGATCGCTTCAGCCCCTTTCACTGCTCGGTGCCCTGCCTCATCTTTGGCGACAAGATGATGCCGGGCCAGTCGTTGTTCGAGCTGAGACTCTGCGCCGGGGATGACACGCGGCAACCTGCCTCCTCCCAGGGCTTTCGCATGGAGGCCGACTATGGCCTGGAGGGCCTGCTGGAGGCGGATATCATCATCATCCCCTTCTGGCGCGATCCGGCCGAGCGCCCCGCCCAACCCTTGCTCGATGCCCTGGTTGCCGCCCGGATCAGGGGAGCCCAGATCGTGGGGCTCTGTCTCGGCACCTATGTGCTGGCCTATGCCGGCCTGCTGGACGGGCGCGGTGCCGCCACCCATTGGGAATTTGAACAGGAGTTCGTCCAGCGCTTCCCCCGGGTGCGGCTCGATACCAATGCCCTCTACGTCGACGACGACGGACTCATCACCTCGGCTGGCACCGCCGCCAGCCTGGACTGCTGCCTCTATCTGGTTCGCCAGCATCACGGCAGCCAGATTGCCAACAAGCTGGCCAGGCGGCTGGTGGTGCCTCCCCACCGGGAGGGTGGCCAGGCCCAGTTCATCGAACAGCCGGTGCCCGCCACCACCCGGGATGCCAGGATCAACCAGCTGTTCGATCACCTGCGCCTGCACCTGGCCGCGCCCCACACCCTGGACAGCCTGGCGGAACATTGCATGATGAGCCGACGCACCTTTAGCCGCCGCTTCCAGCTCGCCACCGGTCTCTCCCTCGGGGAGTGGCTGATGGCGGAGCGCCTGCGCCGCAGCCAGACGCTGCTGGAGTCCAGCTCCCACACCGTGGAACGCATCGCCGAACTGGTGGGGCTCGGGTCTGCCACCATATTGCGCAAGCACTTTCGCGCCCGCTTCGGGGTGTCGCCGCGGGAGTGGCGCCGCACCTTTCGTGGTGACAGAGTCTAGGTCCCTCATGTTTCACGTGGAACGCGCCCTCTTCCTTGCCCCAGAAAACAAAAAGCCGCTCACGAGGAGCGGCTTTTGATGGTTGTCGGACCGTCTGATTAGACGTCGAGGTTGGCAACCCGCAGGGCGTTGGTCTCGATGAAGTCGCGACGGGGCTCTACGGCGTCACCCATCAGGGTGGAGAAGAGCTGGTCTGCGCCGACCGCGTCGTCGATGGTGACACGCAGCATGCGACGGGCTTCCGGATCCATGGTGGTTTCCCACAGCTGCTCCGGGTTCATCTCGCCCAGCCCTTTATAGCGCTGGATGTAGATGCCACGCTTGCCTTCGCCCATCAGCCACTCGACCGCTTCAACGAAGCTGGCGACCGGCTTCACCTTCTCGCCACGCTTGATGTAACCGCCTTCCTCGATCAGGTTGGCGATCTCCTTGCCCAGGGAGACCAGCTGACGGTACTCGGAGGATTGCAGGAAGTCATAGCTCAGCGGATATTCACGGTCGACCCCGTGCTGGCGTACCACGGCGTGGGGCACGAACAGGCTGCGCTCCTCGTCGCGGCGTACCTGCATCTGGTACTGGATGCCATGGTTGCTCTCGTTGAGCACGGCCTCCATGCTCTGGCACCAGGCCAGCAGATCGCTCTCGCTGGCCAGCAGGGTTTCGTTCAACTCAGGCTGATAGATCAGCTGGGTCAACACGGCTTCCGGGGCGCGACGGGACATGCGGGTGATGAGGTGAGTCACGGCGCGATGCTGGTTGACCAGACGTTCCAGTGCCTCGCCACCGATGGCCGGGGCGGACTCGTTGACGTGCAGGGTCGCACCGTCCAGCGCCATGGCGGTCTGGTACTGCAACAATGCGTCTTCGTCTTTCAGGTACTGCTCCTGCTTGCCCTTCTTCACCTTGTAGAGCGGCGGCTGGGCGATGAAGACATAGCCACGCTCGATGATTTCCGGCATCTGACGATAGAAGAAGGTCAGCAGCAGGGTACGGATGTGCGCACCATCGACGTCCGCATCCGTCATGATGATGATGTTGTGATAGCGCAGCTTGTCCGGGTTGTACTCGTCGCGACCGATGCCACAGCCCAGGGCGGTGATCAGGGTGCCCACCTCCTGGGAGGAGATCATCTTGTCGAAACGGGCCTTCTCCACGTTCAGGATCTTGCCCTTGAGGGGCAGGATGGCCTGGTTCTTCCGGTTGCGACCCTGCTTGGCGGAACCGCCAGCAGAGTCCCCTTCCACGATGTAGAGTTCGGAGAGCGCCGGGTCTTTCTCCTGACAGTCCGCCAGCTTGCCGGGCAGACCGGCGATATCCAGCGCGCCCTTGCGGCGGGTCAGTTCGCGGGCCTTGCGGGCCGCTTCGCGGGCACGGGCCGCATCGATGATCTTGTTGACCACGATCTTGGCGTCGCCCGGGTTCTCCAGCAGGAAGTCGGCCAGCTTCTCACCCATCGCCTGTTCCACGGCGGTCTTCACTTCGGACGAGACCAGCTTGTCCTTGGTCTGGGAGGAGAACTTGGGATCAGGCACCTTGACGGAGATAACGGCAATCAGACCTTCACGGACGTCGTCACCACTGGCGGCGGACTTGGCCTTCTTGCTGTAGTCCTCCTTGTCCATGTAGTTGTTCAGCGTCCGGGTCAGCGCGGTACGGAAGCCCACCAGGTGGGTACCGCCATCCCGCTGCGGAATGTTGTTGGTGAAGCAGTAGACCCCTTCCTGATAGGCGTCGTTCCACTGCATGGCGACTTCGACACCGATTCCGTCCTGCTCTGTGGTGAAGTGGAACACCTTGGGATGGATCGGGGTCTTGTTCTGGTTCAGGTACTCGACGAAGGCCTTGATGCCCCCTTCGTAGCAGAAGTGCGCCTCGCGGCCGTCACGCTCGTCCATCAGACGGATGGAGACGCCGGAGTTGAGGAAGGATAGCTCGCGCAGACGCTTGGCCAGGATCTCGTAGTGGAACAGGGTGTCGCTGAAGATGGTCGGGCTCGGCCAGAAGCGAACTTCGGTCCCGGTGCCGGTGCTGTCACCAATCTGCTTGAGGGGTGCCTGCGGCTCGCCCAGGTGATAGGTCTGCTCGTAGACATGACCGTTGCGGCGGATGGTCAGCAGCAGCTTGTCGGAAAGCGCGTTCACCACGGAGACGCCTACACCGTGCAGACCGCCGGACACCTTGTAGGAGTTGTCATCGAATTTGCCGCCGGCGTGCAGCACGGTCATGATGACTTCGGCGGCGGAGCGGCCCTCTTCCGGGTGGATGTCCACCGGAATGCCGCGACCGTTGTCGCGCACGGAGACGGAGCCGTCGGAATGGATCTTGACCTGGATATCGGAGCAGTAGCCAGCCAGAGCCTCGTCGATGGAGTTGTCGACGACCTCGAACACCATGTGGTGCAGGCCCGATCCATCGTCCGTATCGCCGATATACATCCCCGGGCGCTTGCGGACCGCATCCAGGCCCTTGAGCACCTTGATATTCGAGGAGTCGTAAGTATTTTCACTCATAGCTTACTCTCTGCCTTCTCTAACGTTTCGGAGATCTTGCCTTGTTCCACGTGGAACAGCTTGCAGTCACTCGCATCCATCATGTCTGCGAGCTGACCGGTATCGATGGCGGTGATGAACACCTGGGACGCGCACTGCTTCAGCCTTGCGGCCAGCAGACGACGTTTGTCGACATCCAGTTCAGAGGCAAAATCATCAATTAAAAAAATACAGCCGCGGCTGCTATGTTGATTCAAATAGAGCCCTTGGGCCAGCCGCATGGCACAGACCAGCAACTTCAGCTGACCCCTGGACAAAATATCCTGCGCGGGGACGCCGTTCGCCTTGAGCCGCACGTCCGCCTTCTGCGGACCGACCCCAGTGTACCCCAGCGAACGATCCCGTTCGAACCCCGCCTCCAGCAATGCGTCGAGGGGAGTGTCTTTTTCCCAGCCTCGATAGAATCCAAGACTGATATCGAACTCCGGCAGAAAATCTGCCGTCATCTCCTTGATCAGGGGTGTAATGGCCTGACAATAACTGGCGCGAAAACCCGCCAGCTCGCCGCCCAGTCGCACCAGCTCCTGATCCCAGAACGCCAGTTGACGATACTGGGTGCTCTGGCGCAGCAAGGCATTGCGCTGCTTCAGCAGCCGACGCACCCGCCCCCAGAGGGAGAAGAAGGTCGGCTCCTGATGGAAAACACCCCAGTCGAGCCAGGCCCGGCGAGCCTGGGGCCCACCGGTCAGCAGGCTGAAACCATCGGGGTGGATCAACTGTACCGGCAACAGCTCCGCCAGATCGGCCAGGCGCTGGGCCTGGGCACCGGCGATCTTGAGCTGGGTTTCGCCCCCCTTGTCCTTGGCAAGCCCGATGGGCACCTGACGCCCCTCCAGTTCGCACTGGGCAAACAGGGTAAAGGCCCGCTCGCCCTGGCGGATGACCCGCCCGGTCAAATGGGTACGAAACGAGCGGCCGAGACCGAGGTAGTGAATGGCTTCCAGCACGCTGGTCTTGCCGCTGCCGTTGCTCCCGACCAGGATATTGAGGCCGGGAGACAGCGCGAGACTGGCGTGCTGAATGTTGCGAAAGTCGCTGAGCTGGAGTTTGACCAGGGACACGACTAGATCCGCATCGGCATCACCACATACTGGGCATCTTGGTTCTCAAAATCCTCAATAATGGCGCTGCTGATGGAATCGCTCAGGCTGATCCGGATTTGGTCACATTTTAACGTATTCAACACGTCCAGCACATAGGAGACGTTGAAGCCGATCTCCATCTCGCCAGCGGCGTATTGTACGTCAAGCAGCTCTTCGGCTTCTTCCTGTTCCGGGTTGTTGGCGGTGATGCGCAGCAGGTTTTCCTGCAGATTGAGACGCACCCCACGGAATTTCTCGTTGGAGAGGATGGCGGCACGAGCAAAGGCCTGGCGCAGATCCTCGCGACCGGCGATCAGGGCCTTGTCGCTCCCTCTCGGGATGACGCGGCGCCAGTCCGGGAAACGGCCATCCACCAGCTTGGAGGTGAAGATGAAGCCATCCAGGGCGGCGCGCAGGTTGCTGCGGCCCACTTGCAGCCGTACCGGCTTGTCTTCTGCTTCCAGCAGGCGCACCAGCTCCAGCACCCCTTTGCGCGGCAGGATGACCTGATGATCGGGCAACGATTCCCCCACCACCTCGCGGCGGCAGGTGGCCAGCCGGTGACCGTCCGTCGCCACGGTACGCAGGCCGTGGCCTTCGCTCTCGAACAGCATGCCGTTCAGGTAGTAGCGCACGTCCTGGCTCGCCATGGAGAACTGGGTCGCGTCGATGAGTTTTTTCAGCTCCAGCTGGCTGATGTCGAACTCGAGCACGGATTCCCAATCCTCGATGTTCGGGTATTCGGTCGCCGGCAGGGTCGACAGGTTGAAGCGGGAGCGACCGGAACGGATGATGAGGCGCTCTCCCTCGGTGCTGAGGCGGATCTCCGCCCCCTCCGGCAGACCGCGACAGATGTCCAGCAGCTTGCGCGCCGGCACAGTGGTGCGGCCATCCTGGCTGTCGCTGTTGAGATAGACCTGTCCGATCATCTCCACCTCGAGATCGGTCCCGGTCAGCGACAGCAGGCCATTGCTGACATCGAGCAGGACGTTGCCGAGGATGGGCAGGGTCGGCCGGCCACCCAGGGCACCGGACACCAGTTGCAGGGGACGTAACAGGGCCTCACGGCTAATTTCGAGCTGCATCTGTGCTCTCCGTTGTTATTGGGAGGAAAGGATTAGGATCAGGCTGGAACATGCAATCTGCATCTGTGCACTCCGTTCCGTTATCAGGAAGAAAGGGTACGGATCAGGTTGGAATAGTCTTCCTTGATGTCGTGACTCTCTTCCTTCAGCTGCTCGATCTTGCGGCAGGCATGAAGAACCGTGGTGTGGTCACGGCCACCAAAGGCATCCCCTATCTCAGGCAAGCTGTGGTTGGTCAGCTCCTTGGCCAGCGCCATCGCCAGCTGGCGCGGGCGGGCAACGGAACGGGAGCGACGCTTGGAGAGCAGGTCCGCCAGCTTGATCTTGTAATACTCCGCCACCGTCTTCTGGATGTTGTCGATGGTAACCAGCTTCTCCTGCAAGGCCAGGAGATCGCGCAGCGCCTCGCGCACGAAGTCGATGTTGATGGCGCGGCCGGTGAAGTTGGCATTGGCGATCACCCGGTTGAGGGCACCTTCCAGTTCACGGACGTTGGAGCGAAGTCGTTTGGCGATGAAGAAGGCCACTTCGTCCGGCAGATGGATCTGGTTCTCGTCCGCCTTGCGCATCAGGATGGCAACCCGGGTCTCCAGCTCGGGCGGCTCGATCGCCACCGTGAGCCCCCAGCCGAAGCGGGACTTGAGACGATCTTCCACCCCGTTGATCTCTTTCGGATAACGGTCCGAGGTCAGGATGATCTGCTGGTTCCCTTCAAGCAGGGCATTGAAGGTGTGGAAGAACTCCTCCTGGGAGCGCTCCTTGTTGGCGAAGAACTGGATGTCATCGATGAGCAGGGCATCGACGCTACGGTAATAACGCTTGAACTCTTCAATGGCGTTATTCTGCAGCGCCTTCACCATGTCCTGCACGAACCGTTCGGAGTGCATGTAGATGACTTTGGCGTCTTTCTTGCGATCCTTGATGGCATTGCCAACGGCGTGCAACAGGTGGGTCTTGCCCAGGCCGGTGCCGCCATAGAGGAACAGCGGGTTGTAGGCACCACCCGGATTGTCGGCCACCTGACGGGCGGCCGCACGGGCCAGCTGGTTGGACTTACCCTCGACGAAATTCTCGAAGGTATAGTTCACGTTGGTGTTGCTCTTGTGGTTTGGCTCGGGCTTGTTTTCGGCCTTGTTTTCCCAGCTCTTGGGAGAGTTATTCACAGGATCGACACCACGGGCCGGCGCCCTGGCGACCGCGACGGGATGAGGGCGATTGCCGATATCAAAACGCAGGGTGGGAGCGTCGGCTCCGCACAGCTCGTTGATGATGCCGTTGACCCGGAGCAGGTACTTGTCGCGTACCCAGTCCAGAACAAAGCGGTTCGGTGCATACAGGGTCAGAGTATTGTCACTCAACTCCGCTTGAAGCGGCCGGATCCACATGCTGAATTCTGCCGAGGGCAACTCATCTTGCAGCCGGTTAAGGCACTGCTGCCATAGCGAAGCAGTCACTCTAGACTCCCGTCAATTGATTAAGTAAAGACCGGCTATTCTACGTTTTTAGTGGCCGGATCTCCAGTTGCTGCCGCACGGATCCAGCAAATAAGATCCTTGACTTTCAAGGATCCAACGCCCCAGGATCCCATTTCATCCCCAAAGTTACCCACAGCCGGATATCGTCAATGTGGACAGAATGGCGCGCTGCGACCATAGTTATTTTATATAACCAAATATCATTTATTTTTTATATTTTATTCCAATAACATCAGCGCCAACCCGTGATTACAACTAAAAATACAGCACTACAGAGAGAGGAATCCCCATGAAAACTACCATCAAGCTGATTTCCGGCGCCGCCATTCTGCTGGCCAGCCTGTCCGGCCAGGCCATCGCCCAGGAAACCATCAAGGTCGGCATGTCCGGCAAATATTTCCCGTTCACCTTCGTCAAGCAGGACAAGCTGCAGGGCTTCGAGGTGGACATGTGGAACCAGATCGGTGAGCGCACCGGCTACAAGGTCGAGTTCGTGACCGCCAGCTTCTCCGGTCTGTTCGGCATGCTGGAAACCGGCCGCGTCGACACCATCTCCAACCAGATCACCATCACCGACGAGCGCAAGGCCAAGTACGCCTTCTCCCAGCCCTATGTCTATGACGGTGCCCAGATCGTGGTCCGCAAGGGCAACAACACCATCCACGGCATCAAGGACCTGGAAGGCAAGAAAGTCGCCGTCAACCTGGGCTCCAACTTCGAAGAGCTGCTGCGCAAAAACGACCCCAACAAGAAGATCGATATCCGTACCTATGACTCCGCCTTCGAGCAGGATGTCGCCCTGGGCCGCATCGACGCCTTCGTGATGGACCGTGTCTCCACCGCCCAGCTGATCAAGGAATCCAAGCTGCCGCTGCAACAGGCTGGTGCACCGTTCGAAACCATCGAGAACGCCCTGCCCTTCCTGAAGACCCCGGAAAAGCAGGCCGTGCTGAAGAAGGTTGACGATGCCCTCACCGCCATGCGCAAAGACGGCACCCTGACCAAAATCTCCGAAAAATGGTTCGCAGCGGACATCACCAGCAAATAAATGATGGAATTTGACCTCGATTACACGCTAGGGCTGTTTCCCATCCTGCTCAAATACCTGGGCACCACGATGGAAATGGCCCTGTGGGGATTCGTATTGGCACTCGTACTGTCGCTGATCCTGGCGATAGTACGGGTGTTTCGCGTTCCCGCACTTCACTGGCTGGCGATGCTGTATATCTCGTTCTTCCGGGGTACGCCGCTGCTCGTCCAGCTGTTCCTGCTCTATTACGGGCTGCCGCAGCTCTTCCCCATCTTCGTGGGGATGGATGCCTTTACCGCCGCCATCATCGGCCTGACCCTGCACTTCGCCGCCTACATGGCCGAGTCGATCCGGGCTGCCATTCTCGGCATCCACAAGAGCCAGATGGAAGCCGCCCTCAGCATCGGCATGAGCCGGCTGCAGGCGATGCAGCGGATCATCCTGCCCCAGGCGGCCCGCATCGCGACACCGTCGCTGATGAACTACTTCATCGACATGATCAAGAGCACCTCCCTGGCGTTTACCCTGGGAGTGGCGGAGATCATGGGCAAAGCCCAGATGGAAGCAGCCTCCTCCTTCAAGTTCTTCGAGAGCTTCATGGCGGTGGCGCTGATCTACTGGGTGGTGGTCATCTTCTTCACCCGCTTGCAGCATCTGCTGGAAGTGCGGCTGAACCGTGCTTATTAAAGGAGGCCTGTCATGATCAACCTAACGGGTCTCTCCAAGGCCTATGACGGAAATCAGGTGCTCAACGGCATCGATCTTGAGGTAAAGAAGGGGGAGATTGTCGTCATCATCGGTCCTTCCGGTACCGGCAAGTCGACTCTGCTGCGCTGTCTCAACCTGCTGGAAACCCCGGATGCAGGGCGGCTCGTCATCGATGACCTCGCCGTGGATCTGGCCAAGGCCAGCGACCAGCAGGCCATCGAACTGCGCAAACGCGCCTCTTTCGTGTTCCAGAACTACGCCCTGTTCGCCAACAAGACGGCGCTGGACAACATCGCCGAGGGGCTGATCACCGTCTGGAAGCAGCCGAAGGCGGAGGCTCGTGCCACTGCCCTGGGCATCCTCAAGGACATCGGCCTCGCCGAGAAACAGGATGCCTACCCGGCCTCCCTCTCCGGCGGCCAGCAACAGCGCGTCGGCATCGGCCGGGCCATGGCGGCCCACTCCAAGGTGATCCTGTTTGACGAGCCCACCTCCGCCCTCGATCCCGAATGGGTCGACGAGGTGCTGGGCCTGATGAAGCAGCTCGCCCGCCAGCACCAGACCATGGTGGTGGTGACCCACGAGATCGAGTTTGCCCGTGATGTCGCCGATCGGGTGATCTTCATGGAAGGAGGCCGGATCGTGGAGCAGGGCCCGCCGGATCAGATATTGGTCGATCCGCAGGATCCCCGTACCCGGGAGTTCCTGCGCAAAGTACTTAAATAGCTCTCTCTTTGGCGGCCTGGCCGCCTTTTTTCTTGAGGGATCCTTGTTTAACCCCGGGTTGCCAGTATAATTCGGGGCCCTTGATCCTCCGGATCCTGCCAGATTATCCCGCTCGGTCGACGAACGGGGCGAGATGGAAAGGAACGGCGGATTGACGAGAAGCTGAACTCTGTTTAGAATTCGGCCTCTTTTGCTAGTCGTCACACGCTATAGCTGGCGCGTCGGCTAAGTGTGACAATCAAAACTGTACAGAAATACGGAATCGAATCATGAAACGTACTTTTCAACCGTCCAACCTGAAGCGCAAGCGCTCTCACGGTTTCCGCGCTCGCATGGCTACTGCCAACGGCCGCAAAGTTCTGGCCGCTCGTCGTGCCAAGGGTCGTGCCCGCCTGGTAGTCTAATGCCTACCCAGCACACCTTCTCTCGGGAGTTACGTCTGTTAACTCCCGAACACTTCAAACGCGTTTTCGCCGAGCCTGTCCGGGCCGCTTCTCCGCAAATTACGCTTCTTGCTTGCCCCAACTCCCTCGAACACCCCCGTCTTGGCCTCGCCGTGCCCAAAAAGGCGCTCAAGCGTGCCGTCTGGCGCAACCGTGTAAAACGAGTGGTTCGGGAAAGTTTTCGCCTCAATCAAGCCAATCTGCCCGCTATCGACATCGTCGTGATCGCCAAGGGTGGCGTGAAGGAGATGGACAACGAAGCGCTGTTCAAGTTACTGGAAAAGCTATGGCGCACTCTGTCACGCCGTTGCAATGGGTAGCAATCAAACTGATACGCCTGTATCAGCTAATCATTAGTCCCCTGCTCGGGCCGCGCTGCCGTTTCACCCCGACTTGTTCCCAATTTGCGATAGAAGCAATCCGACTTCACGGTTTCATAAAAGGCGTTTGGTTAGCCAGCAAACGTCTATTAAAATGCCATCCCTTATCCGAGGGTGGTTATGACCCGGTTCCGCAACCAAAGCGAAGAAACTGAAGACTATGGAATCACAACGCAATTTACTCCTGATCGGTTTGCTGTTCGTGAGCTTCTTGCTCTGGCAACAGTGGGAGTCCGACAAGGCTCCGAAGCCGGCCCCGACTACCGTGGCCCAAACCGAACATTTCGTACCTGAAGCCGGTCAGACCGGTGATATTCCTCAGGTTTCCGAGCAAGCAAATGGTAACGCCGCGCGCAAGCTGATCACCGTCTCCTCCGACGTGCTCAAATTGACCCTGGACACCCAGGGCGGTGACATCGTCTCTGCCGAACTGCTGGCCCACAAGCTGGAAGAAGGCAAGGAACAGCCGTTCACCCTGCTGACCAGCCAGCCTGCCCACCTCTATGTGGCCCAGAGCGGTCTGGTCGGTCGCGATGGTCCGGACAGCCAGGCCCAGGGTCGTCCCACCTATGAAGCCGCCCAGACCAGCTATCAGCTGGCCGATGGTCAGGATCAAGTCGTCGTTCCGATGACCTGGACCGACAGCAAGGGCGTGGTCTTCACCAAGGAGTTCGTGCTCAAGCGCGGTGATTACGCCGTGGGCGTCGACTACAAGATCGACAACAAGTCTGCCGAGCCGGTCCAGGTACAGTTCTACGGTCAGCTGAAGCAGACCATGACCACGCCGAAGGATCAGGAAGGTCATGCCATGGTGGCCAGTGCCTACCGTGGTGGTGCCTTCTCCAGCGAAGACTCCCGCTACAAGAAGTACACCTTTGACGAGATGAAGGATGCCGACCTGAACAAGACCACCCAGGGTGGTTGGGTCGCCATGCTGCAGCACTACTTCGTCTCTGCCTGGGCCCCGAATGCCAACGACACCAACAGCTTCTACAGCCGCGTGATCCCGGGCAAGGACCAGGCCATCATCGGCTACAAGGCGCCGCTGGTTGACGTCGCTGCCGGCCAGCAGGCCGAAGTGAGCGGCAAGCTGTGGATCGGTCCCAAGCTGCAGGATCAGATGGCCAAGGTGGCAAACCACCTGGATCTGACTGTCGACTACGGCTGGCTCTGGTTCATCGCCCAACCGCTGCACTGGCTGCTGACCGTGTTCCACGGTTTCGTCCAGAACTGGGGTCTGGCCATCATCATGCTGACCCTGCTGGTGCGCGGCATCATGTTCCCGCTGACCAAGGCCCAGTACACCTCCATGGCCAAGATGCGCATGCTCCAGCCCAAGCTGGCTGCGCTCAAGGAACGCTTCGGTGACGATCGCCAGAAGATGTCCCAGGGCATGATGGAGCTGTACAAGAAGGAGAAGGTCAACCCGCTGGGCGGCTGCCTGCCCATCCTGGTACAGATGCCCATCTTCATCGCCCTCTACTGGGCACTGATGGAGTCTGTCGAGCTGCGCCACGCGCCGTTCGCCCTGTGGATCACCGACCTGTCGGTGAAGGACCCCTTCTTCGTGCTGCCAATCCTCATGGGTGCCTCCATGTGGTATCTGCAGAAGATGAGCCCGACTACCATCACGGACCCGATGCAGCAGAAGGTGATGCAGTTCATGCCGATCATCTTCACCTTCATGTTCCTCTGGTTCCCGGCAGGTCTGACTCTGTACTGGCTGGTGAGCAACGTCATCTCCATCATCCAGCAGACCATCATCTATCGTCAGCTGGAGAAGAAAGGCCTGCACTCACGCAACTGATGCGCAGCCCATCTTTCCTGATGACAAAAGAGGCGGCCTTCGGGCCGCCTTTTTTATTACAATGTCCCCCACCCTCTTACTCATTCAGCCAACCAGCGAGTCAAGCAAGATGACAACAGATACCATCGTGGCCCAGGCCACCGCCCCCGGCCGTGGCGGCGTCGGCATAGTCCGCGTCTCCGGCCCTGCCGCCGAGCGGGTCGCCGAGATAGTGCTCGGCAAGCTCCCCAGGGTGCGTTATGCCGAATATCTGCCGTTCAGGGACGAGCAGGGCCAGGCGCTGGATCAGGGCATCGCCCTGCTGTTCAAGGCCCCCAACAGCTTCACTGGCGAAGACGTGCTGGAGCTGCAGGGCCATGGTGGCCCCGTCATTCTCGACATGCTGATCCGCCGCATCCTGCAGATCGACGGCATCCGCCCCGCCCGCCCGGGCGAGTTCAGCGAGCGCGCCTTCCTCAACGACAAGCTGGATCTGGCCCAGGCCGAGGCCATCGCCGATCTCATCGAAGCCTCCAGCGAGCAGGCCGCCCGCAGCGCCATGCACTCCCTCCAGGGGCAGTTCTCCGGCAAGGTTCAACAGCTGGTGGAGAGTCTCACCCGGCTGCGCATCTATGTGGAAGCGGCCATCGACTTCCCGGATGAAGAGATCGACTTTCTCTCCGACGGCAAGGTGGCGGGTGACCTCTACGCCATCATGTCCGAGCTGGATGACGTACGCGGCGAGGCCAAGCAGGGTGCCCTGCTGCGAGAGGGGATGAAGGTGGTGATCGCCGGTCGTCCCAACGCCGGCAAATCGAGCCTGCTCAACGCCCTCGCAGGCCGCGAGTCCGCCATCGTCACCGAGATCGCCGGTACCACCCGCGACGTGCTGCGCGAGCACATCCATCTGGATGGCATGCCGCTGCACATCATCGACACCGCGGGTCTGCGCGATACCCAGGACAAGGTGGAACAGATCGGCATCGAGCGCGCCTGGGCCGAGATCGAACAGGCCGACCGGGTGCTGTTCATGGTGGACGGCACCACCACGGACGCCGTCGACCCCCACGACATCTGGCCGGAATTCGTTGATCGGTTGCCAAAAAACATCGGCCTCACCGTGGTGCGCAACAAGGCGGACCTGACCGGCGAGGATCTGGCACCGAGCCAGGAGCAGGGCCACGCCGTCTATCGCATCTCCGCCAAGACCGAGCTGGGGCTGCCCGCCCTGCGCGAGCACCTCAAGGCCTGCATGGGCTTCCAGGGCAACACCGAAGGGGGCTTCATGGCCCGCCGCCGCCACCTGGACGCACTGGAGCGCGCCGCCGAACGGCTGCTGGTAGCCAGGGAGCAGCTTGAGGTCTATGTGGCTGGCGAACTGGTGGCCGAGGAGCTGCGCCTGGCCCAGGAGTCCCTGTCCGAGATCACCGGCGAGTTCAGCTCCGACGATCTGCTGGGCCGCATCTTCTCCAGCTTCTGCATCGGCAAGTAAGTCCGCAGAACAGGCAATGATAAGCCCGGGTTCATCCCGGGCTTTTTTTGTGCGCTTTTCATCCATCAACCTAGAGACGGCGCAGGCACCACATGAAGTAAGCGCCCCCTAACAGGGTGGAGACCAGACCGACGGGCACCTCCTGGGGAAAAAGGATCTGCTGGCCGATCCAGTCCGCCGACACCATCAGCAAAGCGCCACAGCCTGCGGCGCCGAGCAGGTGCCAGCGCGCCCTCACCAGCCCCATCAATCTGGCCAGGTGCGGCGCCAGCAGACCGGCAAAGGAGAGCGGGCCTATCACCATGGTGGCACTGGCGGTGAGCACGGCCACCAGCAGCAGGATGGTGAGCTGGGCGCGGCCGAGATGGATCCCCAGAGCCGTCGCTACCGCCGGCCCCATGGGCATGAGATCGAGCCAGCGGCTCACCAGCAGGCAGGCTGCCAGCATCAGCAGCGCCAACACCACCAGGGCAAGGGCCACCGGCTGGGTGACGTAATAGGTGGAGCCGGACATCCAGGAGAGCAGTTGCTGCACCCGCAGGTCGCCGTTGGCCAGGGCGATGGCCTGCAACGGCTCGAACAGCGCCGTGATGGCGATGCCAGACAGCAGTATCCGCTCCGGCTGGAAGCCGTTGCGCCGGTTGATAAGCACCAGCAGCAACAGGCAGGCGAAGGCGCCCACCAGCCCCCCCAGCAGCATCATGGGCAGCGGCAAGGCGGGCAGCAACAGGGCCGCCGCAATCACCCCCATGAAGGTGCCACCGCTCACCCCCAGCAGTTCGGGGCTCGCCATGGGGTTGTTGCTGACTCGCTGCAACAGGGTGCCTGCCAGCGCCAGCAACACGCCTGCGGCACCCGCTGCCAGCGTGCGCGGCAAGCGCCACTCCAGCTGGGCCTGCCACCGCAGCCAGCTCGGCCAGCCCCAGCCGCCCATTCCCTGCCCAAACAACAGGGAGGCGATCACCGCCGCAGCCAGCCCCAACACCATCAGGCCGACAAGGCGAGTCGGCGCCGGATGGCGGGCCAACAACAGGGAGGAGTTCGCCTTAGGTGAACTCTGCTTGATACCAAGACGCGGGATCAGCCAGAGCAGCAGCGGCGCCCCCAACAGGGCCGTCATGGCGCCGGTCGGGATCAGCACAGGCCAGAACCGGCTCAGGGTCTGCAGCAGCAGATCGGTGGCCGCCAGCAACAGGGCGCCGAGGATGAGCGCCCACAGCAGCCGCTGGGCCAGTTTTCTGACCCCCAGCAGCCGCACCATGGCGGGCGCCGCCAGCCCGATAAAACCGATCAGCCCCACCACGCTCACCACGCAGGCGGTGACAAACACCGCGAGGCCGAGGCCGGCGAATCTCAGGTGCTTGAGAGAGACCCCCAGGCTGCGAGCGCTGGCATCGTCCAGCTCCAGCACTGCCAGCGGGCGCACCAGCACCGTCGCCAGCATCGCGGCCAGCAGCAACCGTGGCAGCAGATAGCCGACGCCGCTCCAGCTGTTCTGGGCCAGAGATCCGCTCCCCCACACCAGCAACCCTTTGAGCTCCTCCTGGAAGAACAGCAGCAATCCCATGCTGATGGCGGCCAGATAGAGGTTGATCACCAGCCCAGCAAAGACGATGACCACGGGATTGAGCTGGCGGCGCCAGGCCAGGGCGAAGACCAGCCCCATGGCCAGGCTTCCCCCGGCCATGGCGATCCACTCCCGCCCGATCAGCAGCCAGGAGGGGGCGAGCAGGGTCACCATCATCAGCGCCAGCTGGGCGCCGGAGGCCACCCCCAGGGTGGTGGGCGAGGCCAGGGGATTGCGCAGCACCTGCTGCATCAGGGTACCGGCGAGCCCGAGGGCGGCACCGGCCAGCAGGCAGATGGCAAGGCGCGGCAGCCAACTGAAATGAACCACCGCCTGGCGGGCATCGTCCAGCTCGGGGGAGAACAGGGCCTGCCACCAGAGCGCCCCCGGCAGTTGACGCGCCAGCTCGGCGCAGGCCAGTCCCAGTGTCAGCACCAACAGGCAGAGACCCGGGCGCAGCAGGGGCGAAGAAAGAGAAGATCTCATTGATTTGATCCCCCGGTTGCACTGTGGACAGCCTGCTCCCGCAGGGCACCGTCCAGCAGGGTAGCGAAGCGGCGGGCCGCCAATATGCCACCAAAACTCCATGTCGCAGGCAGATGGATCACTGGATTGTTCCGTACCAGCGGGAGATGCTGCCACAATCCAGGCTCCTGAAGTTTTTCACCAACCCCTACGGGCACGGGGTCCACCACCACCAGCCTGGCCTCCGGCATCCCGAGAAACTGCTCCAGGCTCGCGACCGAGAATCCCCAGGCATTGGTCTCTCCCTGCCAGGCGTTGCGAAGGCCGAGGCGCTGCATCACAGCCTCGAACAGGCTGCCACGGCCAAACACCCGCACATGGCGCTCATCGATGAATTGCACCACCAGCAAGGGGGGCAGATCGGCGGGCTGCGCCGCCTGCATCTGTGCCAAGTCCAGCTCCAGCGCGGCGAGCTGGCGTTCGGCCTCGGTCTCTTTGTTGACCAGGGCGGCTATGGTCAGGGTCGCTTCCCGCAGTCGCAGCCACAGATCGGTGCCCGGTTCATACAGGGCGATGGAGTGCACCGGCGCGATGCGGGAGAGGGTTGGCGCCAGGGGGGCCGCCAGCGGCGAGATGAGAATAAGATCCGGTTTGAGCTCCGCCAGCAGTTCCCGGTTGGGCTGGGCACGCAGCCCGATATCGATCACCCCGGCAGGAAGCTGGGGTTCACCGACCCAGGCGCGATAGGGGGCCACATCCCCCACCGCCATCGGGGTGACCCCCAGAGCCAGCAGGGTCTCGGCTATGGTCCAGTCCACTGTGGCGATGCGAGGCGTGGCGCTGGTGGCGTCGGTGGCGGTGACAAGCTGCCCGGCCTCCCCTGCCAGGGGCAGCAGCAGACTGAGCAGACAGGGCGCCATCTTCAATAAACGGTTCAAGAGCGGCCCCCGGTCAGACGATGGCGATGGCGTGGTCATGGGCCGGATGGCGAATGACCTCCATGGGGATGCCATAGATGGCGTTCAGGGTCTCCCCTGTCATAATCTGTTCGGGCTCGCCGTGGGTCAGCAGACGGCCGGAGTGCAGCGCCACCAGCCGATCGCAGAAGCGGGAGGCCATGTTGATGTCGTGAATGACGATGATGACCCCGAGGTTGAGCTGGCGGCTGAGCTGCTTGACGAGCGTGAGCACCTCCACCTGATGGGCCACGTCCAGGGCGGCCAGTGGCTCGTCCAGCAGGATGAAACGGCTCTCCTGAGCCAGCAGCATGGCGAGCCAGACTCGCCCCCGCTCCCCGCCGGAGAGGGTATCCACCAGCCGATCGGCAAAGCGTTCGGTGTGGGTCAGGGCGATGGCCCGCTCCACCTGACGGTGATCTTCCGCTCCCATCCGGCCCAGCAGGCCGCGCCAGGGGTAGCGCCCCATCTCCACCAGTTCGCGGCCGAGCAGGTTTTCGGCACTCGGCAGGTGCTGGGGCAGATAGGCCACCTGACGGGCAAACTCCCGGTTGCCCCAGGCAGACAACGGCTGGTCATCGAACAGGATCTCCCCGCCGCTGTGGGGTTGCTGGCGCGCCAGCAGCTTGATCAGGGTCGATTTGCCCGACCCGTTGTGGCCGATGAGGCCATAGACCCGACCTTGCTCGAAGCGAAGGCTGGTGGGGTGCAGCAGCGTGCGGTCATTGACCGCGAAGCTGGCGGATTTCATCTCGAACATAAGCAATTCCTGTGCTGGCTTGCTGCCAGTCTCATCGGTGCCAGCATCAGGCCGGCACCTTGCCATCCAGATGGGCGACCGCATCCCGGCTCACCTGCTCGCGCTGCTCGCCGGTCAGTTCGGTGAGGCGGCCCTGGCGCATCTCCAGCAGGCGATCGGCCAATGAGAAGTAGTGATCGTCGTGGCTGATGGCGATCACCGTCTTGCCCATCTCTTTCAGGCGCGGCAACAGCACCTGATAGAAGATGCGGCGGAACTGGGGATCCTGATCCGCGGCCCACTCGTCGAACAGCATCACCTCCCGCTGCTCTGCCAGGGCAAGCAACAGGGCGACCCGCTTGCGCTGGCCCTGGGAGAGGTCGATATCGGCGATGAAGCCATCCTCGATGGCAAGCTTGCTGCCCATCTGCAACCGCTCAAGCCACTCGGCAACCAGCGCCTCTTTCGGCTCGGGCCCCAGCAAATGCTGGAACAGGTGGTAGTCGGTGAAGATGGCGGAGAAGAGCGCCAGATAGCCGTTGCGATCGGTGACCGGCTCCCCATCCAGCAGGATCCGGCCAGAGACCGGTTGATAGAGCCCGGTCAGCAGCATGGCCAGGGTCGACTTGCCGGAGCCATTGCCACCGATGAGGAATATCTGCTCCCCCCGCTCCATCACCAGATTGATGGGGCCCACGGAGAAACCGCCCTCCCCCTGGTAGTGAAAGCTCACCTGCTCCAGCTCGATGCGCTGCCAGGAGCAAGGCGCAGGCGGCAACGGGAACGCTTCGTCCGGCTCAGCCAGATTGAGGGCAGCTATCTTGTCGAATGCCACCTGGGCGGCGATCAGGGTCGGCAGGGCTCCGATGCCTTGCAGCAAGGGAGTGCGCAGGAACAACAGGGTCAGGGCGAAGGTGGCGGCCACATTGGTGTTGGCCCAGCCCAGCCCGTTGGCCAGGAAGAAGACCAGGCCGATGGCACCCAGCATCATGATGTTCGACCAGTTCACCGCGCTCAGGTGGTAGGTATCGGCGCGGATGATCTGCTCCCGGTAGTCCCGGGCATTCTGCTCATAGAGCTGGTGGTAGACGAAGTGGGCACGCTCGCGGTTGAGCGCCAGCTCCTTGCACCCGGCGATGATGGACTGGTAGTTCTGGTAGAGCCTGTCTTCGGCCTGGCGCATGTGCGCCAGGTGGCGATAGACCCGGTTCACCAGCAGCCAGCCCACCACCATGGTCACGGTGACCCAGAGGGCGGTAACACCGAGCAAGGCGGGAGAGAGCAGGCCAAGGTAGATGATGGAGCCCAGGGTGAGCACCAGGCCCTGTACCAGCTCCGGCAGGCGCACGAAGGCGATGGTGATCTGACCGATGTCGCTGGAAAGGGAGGCCAGGAGCGGCCCCTGCCCTATTTGACGCAGACGGGCGACGTCGGTATCCAGCAGTTGCTTGAGCAGGCGGCCACGCAACCGGTAGACGAAATGGTGACCCAGGGTGGTCAGGGCCAGCTGGGATCCGAGCGTGATCACCAGCAGCAGCAAGACCAGGCCGACAAGCTGACCCAGGATCGGCAGCGGATCCCCGACTGATTCGATAAGTGATTGATTGATGAAGGCAATGACGCCTATCCCGCTGACAGCACTCAGCAGGCTGAGCAGGGTAATGGCGATGAAGGGCCAACGGTATTGGCGATAAACCAGTGACAAGAGTTCCATGACAGGCCTGTAGATGAATGGAAGGAGGGCGGGAGCCTTCGCCCCCGCCCGGCCTGTCGCTTACCAGCGGTAGTTGACGGTGCCGACTATGCTGCGCGGCTCGCCGTAGTAGCAGTAGTAGTCGCAGCTCGCCACATAGGTGTCGTTCAGCAGGTTGTTGACGTTGATCTGGGCACGCCAGTTCTTGGCAAAGTCATACCCGATCATCGCATCCCATACGGTGTGTGCCGGTACCTGGGCGGAACCATAGATGGGGGTGTAGTCCGCATTCACCGCGCCGATGCCGACGCTGGAACCCACATAGCGCACGCCGGAACCCAGCTCAAGACCGGATACCGGGCCCTGCTGCACCTTGTAGTTGCCCCAGAAGGAGGCCTGGTGGCGCGGGATCAGGCTCGCACGACGATCGCCGTTGCCGGTGTCGTTGGTCTTGGCATCGGTATAGGTATAGGCAGCGGTCAGGCGCAACGCCTCGGTGGCCTGCACGCTCCCTTCCAGCTCGACCCCCTGGGAGGTCACTTCACCGGCCTGGGTCTGCTGGCCGGAGCCGGTAGAGACCAGGGAGTTGGTCTGCTCCAGATCGAACAGCGCCAGGTTGATGTAGCCATCGAGGAAGCTGGGTGCGTACTTGACCCCGGTCTCGTAGAGCTTGCCTTCCAGCGGCTTGTAGGAATTGCCGGTGTTGGGGTCTATCCCCGGCAGCACTTCGAAGGATTCCGCATAGGCGAAGTAAGGGGAGAGACCGTTGTCGGCCAGGTACATCAGGCTGCCGGAGAGAGAGAGGTTGTCGTCGTACTGTTTCTCGTTCTTGCTCTTGGCTTCGCTGATGTTGTGGGTTTCCACGTAGTCGAAACGACCGCCCGCGGTCAGCAGCCAGCGATCATCCCAGCGGATCTGGTGCTGGGCATAGAGGCCGCTCTGGCCCTTGGTGCTCTTCTGGTGGGTCGCGGTGGATTCATCAAAACCGGGGAAACCGCTGTAATCCGGGTTCATGGTGTTGATGGCGCCCATCCCATAGTTGTCGGCTTCCTGACCTTCATTCACATGGCGCTGCAGATCCACCCCCAGCAGCAGGGTCTGCTCCGTGCTGTCGGTGTTCCAGTAGCCCACCATCTGGTTGTCCATGGTGGCACTCTTGGTATCCCCATCCCGGTAGACCAGGCCGCGGTAGGCGGTGGTGCCTTCATAGGTCGGGAAGATATAGGTCTGGCGCAGCAGCAGATCGTTGTAGTTGAAGCGAACGTTCTGCTTGAACTCCCAGGTCTGGTTGAGCTGGTGGGCCAGCTCGTACCCGGCGGAGATCTGGGTATTGCGATTGCGATCGTAATCCGGCTGGCTCAGGTTGGTGGAGGGATCGATCTGGCCGCCGGAGGTATTCAGGGTGCCATAGACCGGGAAGAAGCCGTTGGTCGGCACCCCTTCATCGTGCTTGAAGCTGGAGAGCAGCGTCAGCGTGGTGCGATCCGAAATATCCAGGGTCACGCTCGGCGCCAGATAGGCACGCTCGTTGTAGGTGCCGTCCAGCACGCCGTCCCGCTCGTTGTAGAGGGCCACCAGACGATACCGGCTGTTGTCGGTAAGGGTGTCGGAGACATCCACCCCGACCTGGCGCAGATCCCGGTTGCCCAGTTGCAGGTTCACCAGTCCCTGCGGGGTCGCGGTCGGACGCTTGCTGATGGCGTTGATGACGCCTCCGGGAGGGGCTTCGCCATACAGAATGGAGGCCGGGCCTTTGAGCACTTCCACGCTCTCAAGGCCGAAGGGCTCCGGGGTCCAGACATAGTAACCGGTGCTGAACAGGCGGTTGCCATCCAGGTAAGAAGCCGCATCGAAGCCGCGCACCTTGAACCAGTCAGCATCCGTGTCCGAACCATAGGACTGGGACAGGACGCCGGAGCGATAGCGCAGGGACTCGTCTAGCTTGAGTACGGCGTGCTGGTCCAGCTCTTCGCGATTGACCACGGAAACGGCACGGGGGGTCTCTGCCATGGGGACCTCGACCTTCATGGCGGTCCCGGTCACGACCATGGTTTCACCCGCCTTGGGCAACTCTTTATCCGCCTGTTCCGCCGCCAACACGGGCAGGGACGCCAGCAGACAGGAGAGCGGCAGCAGTTGTGCGCCTCTCTTTCGCATCACGGCATTCGGGGTATTTTTTTGCGCAATCATATAAGTGTCTCAAATATCAATAAGTTATGTTTGATTTCTTATTATGGGTGCCCAATTGGACCGGTCAGCCCGGCGCCTCAGGCGAATAAAGCAGCGCCATGCTACTACAGGTGCCGTGATCGAATCGATTCAATAATTGCTAATCATTTGCATCTGCATTGTTAATTGATGTTTTTAAGTGTCGTTTGACAACGAAAGGTGCGATGAGGTCGCAACAGGCGGAAAGAAGGCGGCACAGTGGCCACGAGACCGGTTTTGGCTGCAAAAAAGTGGACAGGATCCTTATCCCCAAGCTTTATCCATATTTATCCACATGCTTTGGCGGTAAGATCCCCGCTCTTCACCTTTTCGATGACATCAGGATCCATTCCATGGCCAAACTCAACCTCGTCGTCGGCTCCATGCTGGGGGCCTCCGAATATGTCGCAGATCATGTGGTCGGCCTGCTTGAACAGGCGGGCCACCAGGCGGAGATCCACAACCCCGCCAGCCTGGCCAGGATCCTGACCGAGCCAGAAGCCATCGTGCTGGTGGTCACTTCCACCCATGGTGCGGGGGACGTACCCGACAATCTGCAGCCCTTTGCCCGGGATCTTGCCGAGCAGCAGCCGGATCTCGCCGCCTTCAAGTACGGAGTGATCGCCCTGGGGGATCGCAGTTATGACACCTTCTGCCAGGGCGGCAAGACGCTGGATCGGCTGCTGGCCGGGTGCGGTGCCAGCCGACTGGGGGATCTCCTGGAAATAGACGTGACCCAGCACGAGATCCCCGAAGATGCCGCAGAAACCTGGATCCACGACTGGATGACCTTGATCGGCTGATCAGGGCCAGGGAGATCCGGTCACGACCCCCGATCTCCCTGGTTATCCCCAGATCCCTATCCACCAGGTTATTAACAGGTGGATCCGGATAAGTTTTTCCCGAGAGCTCCCCACATGAGCTCGGATAATTGTGTATAACTTAGGTGCTAAGCTCTGCAAAACCTATAGTTATTCATGTATTAGATCTTGCCGACCATGTATCTGTGTATAAAAACCCATGTTATCCCCCCATTCGCCCCCTCTGGATCCAAGCTTTTCCACAAGCAGCGATCGACCTTAACCGAATGATCTTTATGATCAAAAATGCCTTATCAACAGAAGTCGCGGATCCTAATAAAAGATCCAATAAAAGATCGATCTAAAGATCCTTAAGATCTATTTAACCGATCCCTGATCCATACTGATCCTGAAGTAGACGTTCCCCTCCGGATGCTAAACAGATAGAATGATCCGCCCTTCAGACCAGGCAAACAAAGATCTTCAGGCGTGCAGATCAAGGTGATCCCCAATGCAATACCATGAACAATTTGATGTGATCGTCGTCGGTGGCGGTCATGCAGGAACCGAAGCAGCAACAGCGGCAGCCCGCATGGGTCTCAATACCCTGTTACTCACCCACAACATAGATACGCTGGGGCATATGTCCTGCAATCCGGCGATCGGCGGGATCGGCAAGGGACACCTGGTCAAGGAAGTCGACGCCCTTGGCGGGATCATGGCGCAGGCCATCGATCTCGGCGGGATCCAGTTTCGCACGCTCAACTCTTCCAAGGGCCCTGCGGTGCGGGCTACCCGTGCTCAGGCGGATCGCCTGCTGTACAAGGCTGTGGTGCGTCAGACACTGGAGAACTACCCGAACCTGAAGATCTTCCAGCAGGCCTGCGACGATCTGGTCATGGACGGGGATCGCGTCGCCGGGGTCGTTACCCAGAGCGGGATCCGCATCAGCGGCAAGACGGTCGTACTGACCGTTGGCACTTTCCTCAATGGTCTGATCCACATCGGCATGGAGAACTACAAAGGGGGCCGCGCCGGGGATCCTCCCTCGATTGCCCTCGCCCAGCGCCTGCGTGAAATGCCGCTGCGCATCGATCGCCTCAAAACGGGCACGCCACCACGCATCGATGCACGCACCGTCGATTTTTCCGTGATGCAGCAGCAACATGGTGACGATCCTCGCCCGGTCTTCTCCTTCATTGGCAACGCCAGCCAGCATCCGCGCCAGATGCCTTGCTACGTGACCCATACCAATGAGCAGACCCACGAGGTGATCCGCAACAACCTGGATCGCAGCCCCATGTACGCCGGGGTGATCGAGGGGATAGGCCCGCGCTACTGTCCGTCGATCGAGGACAAGATCACCCGCTTTGCCGACAAGACGGCGCACCAGATCTTTGTGGAACCGGAAGGCCTGACCACCCACGAGCTCTACCCGAACGGGATCTCCACCAGCCTGCCGTTCGACGTGCAGGTGCAGATCGTCCGCTCGATCCGTGGCTTCGAGAATGCCCATATCACTCGCCCTGGCTACGCCATCGAGTACGATTTCTTCGATCCGCGGGATCTCAAGGCCAACATGGAGAGCAAGTGCATCGAGAACCTCTTCTTCGCCGGCCAGATCAACGGCACCACCGGCTATGAAGAGGCCGCTGCCCAGGGCCTGATGGCCGGTCTGAACGCGGGCTTGCGCGCCCAGGGCAAGGAAGCCTGGCACCCACGCCGGGATCAGGCCTACATGGGCGTGATGATGGACGATCTCTCCACACTGGGGACCCGCGAACCCTATCGCATGTTCACCAGCCGTGCCGAATATCGCCTGCTGCTGCGGGAAGACAATGCGGATCTGCGCCTGACCGCCATCGGCCGCGAGCTGGGTCTGGTGGATGATCATCGCTGGAGCCTGTTCAATGCCAAGGTGGAACAGGTGGAGCAGGAACGTCAGCGCATGCGCTCGACCTGGATCCACCCGCAGCATCCGTCTCTGGAGGCCGTCAACGCCCTGGTCAACACTCCCCTGACCCGGGAGCAGAGCCTGGAAGAGCTGCTGCGTCGCCCCGAGGTGACCTACGATGCCTTGATGGCCATCGAGGGTGTGGGGCCTGCATTGACCGATGCGGCTGCCGCGGATCAGGTGGAGATCCAGATCAAGTACGCCGGTTACATCGAGCGTCAGCACGACGAGGTGGAGAAGCAGCTGCGCAACGAGAACACCCTGCTGCCGCTGGACATGAACTACCGCGACGTGAACGGTCTCTCCAACGAGGTGATCGCCAAGCTCAACGATGCCAAGCCAGAGACCATAGGTCAGGCGTCCCGCATCTCCGGCATCACCCCTGCCGCCATCTCCATCTTGCTGGTGCACCTGAAGAAACACGGCCTGCTGCGTAAAACCGCCTGAGGAATTCCCCGTTGGACAACATGCTGCAAAGATTGAACGGCCTGCTCATGCAGGCCGGAATTGTTATCACCGAAACCCAGAAGACCCAGTTGGTGCAGTTGGTCGAGTTGCTGCACAAGTGGAACAAGGCTTACAATCTCACCTCGGTGCGAGATCCTGACGCCATGCTGGTCAAGCATATTCTCGACAGCCTGGTGGTGAGTCCTCACCTGCACGGTGAACGCTTCATCGATGTGGGAACGGGTCCGGGTCTGCCCGGACTACCGCTGGCCATCATCAATCCGGACAAACAGTTCGTGCTGCTCGACAGCCTGGGCAAGCGGATCAACTTCATCCGCCAGGTGATCCTGGAACTGGGGTTGACCAATGTGACCCCCGTCAAATCCCGGGTGGAGGAGTATCAACCCGAGACCGGATTTGATGGTGTACTGAGCCGGGCTTTCGCCTCCCTGGAGGACATGCTGAGCTGGTGTCATCATCTGCCGTCACCCGAGGGCAGCTTCCTGGCGCTCAAGGGACAATACCCCGAGCAGGAACTGGCACAGTTGCCTGACAGCATTCGTCTGGTTGCGACCCACAAGCTGGTGGTGCCGGAACTGGAAGGCGAACGCCATCTGCTGGAGTTTAAAGCCATCCAGCCCGAATAGGGCCGCCGCATTCATTTAGGGGACAGTGTGGGAAAAGTCATTGCCATAGCCAACCAGAAGGGTGGAGTGGGTAAAACCACCACCTGTGTGAATCTGGCCGCCTCCATGGCCGCTACCCGGCGCAAGGTGCTGGTGATCGATCTGGATCCGCAGGGCAATGCCACCATGGGCAGTGGCGTCGACAAGTACGATGTCGAGCGCACCGCCTATGAACTGCTGATCGAAGATGCCCCCATCGGCGAGGTGATCATCCCCGAAACCTCGGGAGGCTATCACCTGATTGCCGCCAATGCCGACGTGACCGCGGCAGAAATCCGCCTGATGGAGTTTTTTGCCCGCGAGATTCGCCTGCGCAACGCCCTGGCCTCGGTCAGGGACAAGTACGACTACGTCTTCATCGACTGCCCGCCTTCTCTCAACATGCTGACGGTGAACGCCATGGCCGCCGCCGACTCCGTGCTGGTGCCCATGCAGTGCGAATACTATGCGCTGGAAGGGCTGACCGCCCTGGTGGACACCATCAGCAAGCTGGCAGCCGTGGTCAACCCGGAGCTGAAGATCGAAGGGGTGCTGCGCACCATGTTCGATCATCGCAACCGGCTGGCCAATGATGTGTCCGATCAGCTGAAACAGCATTTCGGGGACAAGGTCTATCGCACCATCATTCCCCGCAACGTAAGACTGGCGGAGGCGCCGAGCTTTGGCGCGCCAGCCATGCACTATGACAAATCATCGGTGGGGGCCAAGGCCTATCTGGCCCTGGCTGGCGAGATCCTGCGCCGCCAGGAGCAGGAGTCCCAGCCGCTCACCGCAGATCGAGAGAGCATATGACGCCGAAGAAACGTGGGCTGGGCAAGGGGCTGGACGCCCTGCTCAGCACCAGCACGGCCGCCCGCCAGAAACAGGTGATGAGCGACCAGCGCACCGAACAGGCCATGGCCCCGACCAATCAGGGGGAATTGCGCAAGCTGCCGGTGGAGTGGCTGCAGTCCGGCAAATACCAGCCGCGCAAGGATATGTCCCAGGATGCGCTGGAGGAGCTGGCCAACTCCATCCGTGCACAAGGGGTGATCCAGCCCATCGTGGTTCGCTCCATCGGTGAAAACCGTTTCGAAATCATTGCTGGTGAACGCCGCTGGCGCGCCTCCCAGCTGGCCCGTCTCGAAGTGGTGCCCTGCCTGGTCAAGGATGTCGCCGACGAGGCGGCCGTCGCCATCGCACTCATCGAGAACATCCAGCGTGAAGATCTCAACGCCATAGAGGAGGCCGTCGCCCTTCAGCGCCTGCTGACGGAGTTCGAACTGACTCACCAGCAGGTTGCCGAGGCGGTAGGCAAGTCCCGCACCACGGTCACCAACCTGCTGCGTCTCAACCAGCTCAACGAGGACGTGAAGCGCTTCGTGGAACACGGCGACCTCGACATGGGGCATGCCCGTGCCCTGCTGGCCCTGAGCGGCCAGGCCCAGTCAGAGCTGGCCAAACTGGTGGCCCAGAAGGGGCTGACAGTGCGAGATACCGAGAAGCTGGTGCAAAAAGCACTGGAACCGGCAAAAACCAGGGTTGAACCCGTCCGCGATCCGCAGTTTGGTTATCTCGAGCGCCAGATTTCTGAAAAAATTGGCAATCAGGTGCAACTTCAGCCGGGCAAGAAAGATAGCGGCAAGTTAGTAATAAGTTACGATAACTTGGCAGATTTGGACCGGGTATTGGGCTATTTTGGCCTGTCAGAATCGTGATTTTTACGCTTTTTGTAGTAATAAAACATCCATTACTTTCGATATGAACATAACCTTAATTTCGCGCGGAAAGCCGCAAAAATTAAGGATTTTTGCCATGTTGCAATAGCCGTCTTCACGGGTATAATTTGACCGGCTTTTCGAGCTGTGAACCTGGGGTCTTCGGATCCCGATTTTTTACAGTTCTGTAATGTTCAGGGGTAGGTTGGTGAAGCAGAAAATAGCCTTGGAAGGTTTGACGCTGGCCTTGGCTATGCTCGTTTGTCAGCTGGTCCTGATCCTGGCGATCGCCACCGTCTGGTTTTATCAGGCGGGAGAGTTCGCCGGACAATCCTCTCTCTACGGAGGGGGGATGTACTGGGTTCCTCAAGCCCTGTTCACGCTCTGGGTTCTGCGCCGCAAGGTGACGAAAGAGAGCGTAGGCCTGGTTTTGCGGGACTTTTATGGTGGGGCAGGGATTAAGCTCATTACTACAACAGGACTTTTCGCCCTGCTGTTTGGCGCCGGGATTGAGGTCGACACCGCCTCGTTCTTCGCCACTTATATCCTCGCCCTCGTTGTACAGTGGATAGTTTCATTCACGCTTAACAACCACTATTAGGAAAACTCATGTCTGCAACCGGAGAAGTCCTGACTCCTCAGGGATATATCTCCCACCACCTGACCCACCTGCAGGTAGGGTCCGGGTTCTGGACGGTGAATATCGATTCCATGATATTTTCCGTCGTGCTAGGCGCCCTGTTTATCTGGTTGTTCCGCAAGGTTGCCGTCAAGGCCACCAGCGGTGTGCCCGGTAAGCTGCAGTGCTTTGTGGAGATGCTGGTCGAGTTTGTGAATGGTAACGTCAAGGACATCTTTCATGGTCGCAACAAGGTCATCGCACCTTTGGCCCTGACGGTGTTCGTGTGGATCTTCCTGATGAACTTCATGGACCTGATCCCCGTTGACTTTATCCCTCACGCTGCACAGTTGATGGGTGTTCCCTATCTGCGTGTGGTTCCCTCTGCTGACGTTAACATCACCATGTCCATGGCTTTGGGCGTGTTCTTCTTGATCCTGTACTACAGCATCAAGGTCAAGGGTATCAGCGGGTTCGTGAAGGAGCTGACGCTTCAGCCTTTCAATCACCCTGCTGCCATCCCGGTTAACTTCATCCTTGAAACCGTCACGTTGATTTCCAAGCCTGTTTCATTGGGTCTGCGACTGTTCGGCAACATGTATGCTGGCGAACTGATCTTCATCCTGATTGCGGGTTTGTTACCCTGGTGGTCACAGTGGATCCTGTCCGTGCCTTGGGCAATCTTCCACATCCTGATCATCACTTTGCAGGCGTTTATCTTCATGGTTCTGACCATCGTCTATCTGTCGATGGCGCAGGAAGACCATGGTTGATGCAACTCAAATAATCCTTTTTATACAATCAATTACATCTAAATAAATGGAGATCCTCATGGAAAACTTGAACATGGACCTGCTGTACATCGCTGCTGCAATGATGATGGGTCTGGCGGCTATCGGCGCCTCCATCGGTATCGGTATCCTGGGTGGCAAGTTCCTGGAAGGTGCAGCTCGTCAACCTGACCTGATCCCTGTTCTGCGTACCCAGTTCTTCATCGTGATGGGTCTGGTGGATGCGATCCCGATGATCGCCGTTGGTCTGGGTCTGTATGTGATGTTTGCGGTTGCCTAAGTCATTACGACTCACGCAGAACCCATTAACTAACTAAAGAGGACATCGGCTGTGAATATCAACGCCACCCTCCTCGGCCAAGCAGTTGCTTTTTTCATCTTCGTAGTGTTTTGCATGAAGTACGTATGGCCGCCGCTGATGGCTGCCATCGAAGCCCGTCAGAAAGAAATCGCTGACGGCCTCTCTTCTGCAGAGCGTGCCAAGAAAGATCTGGAGCTGGCCAAGGCCAACGCCACCGATCAGCTGAAAGAAGCCAAGCTTCAGGCTGCTGAAATCATCGATCAGGCCAACAAACGCAAGGCCCAGATCATTGATGAGGCCGCTGTCGGAGCCCAAGCTGAGCGGGAGAAAATCCTGGCTCAGGGCCGTGCAGAGATCGAAGCTGAACGTCATCGTGCCAAAGAAGAACTGCGCAAGCAGGTTGCTGCTCTTGCCATCGCGGGTGCAGAGAAGATCCTGGCACGCCAAATCGACCAGGCTGCCAACAGCGACATCGTCGACAAACTGGTAGCAGAACTGTAACGGGAACGGGGCTATGTCTGAACTGACTACAATCGCTCGCCCCTACGCCAAGGCTGCTTTCGAGTTTGCCGTTGAGCACAAGGCGGTTGACCAATGGCTGGAGATGCTCGATTTCGCCGCTCAGGTGGCAGAAAACGAGACCATGCACAGCCTGGTAAACGGCTCCGTTGCTGCCGAAGAACTGGCAAAGCTGTTTGTCGGTGTCTGCGGTGAGCAGCTCAACGAGCACGGTCAGAACCTGATCCGGGTGATGGCCGAGAATGGTCGCTTGGGTGTGCTGCCGGCGGTCGTTGCCGAATTCGTCGCGCTCAAGGCTGAACTGGACAAAGAAGTTCAGGCTGACGTGATTTCGGCGATCGAACTGACCGACCAGCAGAAAGCCAATATTCAGGCTTCTCTGGAACAACGTCTCGCGCGCAAAGTGAAGCTGAATTGCAGCACAGATGCGTCCTTGATGGCCGGGGTGCTCATCAAGGCCGGTGATCTCGTTATCGACGGCACGGTCCGCGGTAAGCTGGATCGCATGGCCGATGCGCTGCAATCTTGATTGGGGTATTAGAGCATGCAACTGAATTCCACTGAAATCGCCGAGCTGATCAAGCAGCGCATTGCGCAGTTTGATGTCAAAAGCGAAGCGCGTAACGAAGGTACCATCGTTTCTGTAAGCGACGGTATCATTCGTATCCACGGTCTGGCCGATGCCATGCAGGGTGAGATGATCGAGCTGCCGGGCAACCGCTTCGCTCTGGCATTGAACCTGGAGCGTGACTCCGTTGGTGCCGTAGTAATGGGTCCCTATGCCGATCTGGCCGAAGGGATGAAGGTAAAGGGTACCGGCCGCATTCTGGAAGTGCCGGTCGGTCGTGGTCTGTTGGGCCGGGTGGTCAACACCCTGGGTCAGCCGATCGACGGTAAGGGTCCGGTAGACAACGACGGCTTCTCGCCGATCGAAGTGATCGCCCCGGGCGTTATCGAGCGTAAGTCTGTTGACCAGCCAGTCCAGACCGGTCTGAAAGCCATCGATGCCATGATCCCTATCGGTCGTGGCCAGCGTGAGCTGATCATCGGTGACCGCCAGGTTGGTAAGACCGCCATCGCCATCGACACCATCATCAACCAGAAAGATTCCGGCATTAAGTGCGTCTACGTTGCGATCGGCCAGAAGGCCTCCACCATCGCCAACGTGGTGCGCAAGCTGGAAGAGCACGGCGCCCTGGCCAACACCATCGTGGTCGTGGCTTCTGCCTCCGAAGCGGCTGCTCTGCAGTACCTGGCTCCCTACGCCGGTTGCTCCATGGGCGAGTACTTCCGTGACCGCGGCGAAGACGCACTGATCATCTATGATGACCTGTCCAAGCAGGCCGTTGCCTATCGCCAGATCTCCCTGCTGCTGCGCCGTCCGCCTGGACGTGAAGCTTACCCGGGTGACGTCTTCTATCTGCACTCCCGTCTGCTGGAGCGTGCTGCTCGCGTCAACGCCGAGTACGTAGAGAAGTTCACCAATGGTGCCGTGAAAGGCCAGACCGGTTCCCTGACCGCCCTGCCGATCATCGAAACCCAGGCCGGTGACGTCTCCGCGTTCGTTCCGACCAACGTGATCTCCATCACCGACGGCCAGATCTTCCTGACCTCCCAGCTGTTCAACTCCGGTATTCGTCCGGCGGTTGACCCGGGTATCTCCGTATCCCGTGTGGGCGGTGCTGCTCAGACCAAGATCGTCAAGAAGCTGTCCGGTGGTATCCGTACCGCGCTGGCCCAGTACCGCGAACTGGCCGCATTCGCCCAGTTCTCTTCCGATCTGGATGATGCGACCCGCAAGCAGCTGGACCATGGTCAGAAAGTGACCGAGCTGATGAAGCAGAAGCAGTACACCCCGATGAGCGTGGCACAACAGTCCCTGGTACTGTTCGCCGCCGAGAAGGGTTATCTCGCCGATGTCGAACTGAGCAAGATCGTCGACTTCGAAGCCGCTCTGCTCTCTTACGCCAATACCCAGCATGCCGAGCTGATGGCTGAAATCAATGCCAAGGCCGACTACAACGACGCGATCGTTGGCAAGCTGACTGCGTTGCTGGATGACTTCAAGGCAACCCAGACCTGGTAAGCGTGTGTGGCAGCGCAAGCTGCCACCTGATGGAGAGAAGAGATGGCCGGCGCAAAAGAGATACGTAACAAGATCGGGAGTGTGAAGAACACTCAGAAGATCACCAGCGCTATGGAAATGGTGGCAGCGAGCAAGATGCGCCGTGCGCAGGAACGCATGTCTGCCAGCCGTCCGTACGCTGAAACCATGCGCAAGGTGATCGGCCATATCGCTCAGGGGAACTTGGAATACAAGCACCCCTACCTCATCGAACGTGAGGTGAAGCGAGTGGGTTACATCGTCGTCTCCACCGACCGTGGCCTGTGTGGTGGTCTGAACATCAACCTGTTCAAGGCTGCCCTCAATGATATGAAGCAATGGAGCGCGAAAGGTGCCAAGGTTGACCTGGCATTGATCGGTAACAAGGCCTCCAACTTCTTTGAACGGCACGGCGCCAAGGTGAAAGCCCACGTCTCCGGACTGGGTGACAACCCGAGCGTCAATGACCTGATCGGTTCAGTGAAGGTCATGCTGAAGGCTTACGACAACGGTGAGATTGACAGGCTGTATCTGGTGTACAACAAGTTCGTCAACACCATGGTTCAGCAACCAAAAGTCGATCAACTGCTGCCTTTGCCCGTAACAGAAGACAGCAAGCTCGCCAAGAAGCACCACTGGGACTACCTCTATGAGCCGGATCCCAAGCAACTGCTGGATACCCTGCTGATTCGCTACGTCGAATCCCAGGTCTACCAGGGTGTGGTAGAAAACTTGGCAAGTGAACAGGCAGCCCGAATGGTTGCCATGCAAGCCGCGACTGACAACGCCGGCAACCTGATTAACGATCTGCAACTGGTATACAACAAGGCCCGTCAGGCCAGTATTACCCAGGAGCTCACAGAGATCGTTTCCGGTGCTGCTGCGGTGTAAGGCAAGGGTTATCAAAGGTTTAGAGGATTTGACATGAGTAACGGTTTCATCGTCCAAATCATCGGCGCTGTGGTGGACATCGAGTTCCCGCAGAATGCCGTGCCCCAGGTGTACGATGCACTGAAGGTTGTCAGCGAAGGCCAAGGCCAGGGTCTGGTACTGGAAGTTCAGCAACAGATCGGCGGCGGCGTCGTGCGTTGCATCACCATGGGTTCCTCCGACGGTCTGCGTCGTGGGTTGGAAGTAGTTAACAGCGGCAAGGCCATCCAGGTACCGGTCGGTACCTCGACCCTGGGCCGTATCATGAACGTACTGGGCGACCCCATCGACGAGAAGGGTCCGATCGGCGAAGAAGAGCGTTGGTCCATCCACCGCGAAGCCCCCAGCTACGAAGATCAGTCCAACAGCACCGAGCTGCTGGAGACCGGCATCAAGGTTATCGACCTGGTATGTCCGTTCGCCAAGGGTGGTAAGGTTGGTCTGTTCGGCGGCGCCGGTGTAGGCAAGACCGTCAACATGATGGAGCTGATCCGTAACATCGCGATCGAGCACAGCGGTTACTCCGTGTTCGCCGGTGTAGGTGAGCGTACCCGTGAGGGTAACGACTTCTACCACGAGATGATGGAGTCCAACGTACTGGACAAAGTATCTCTGGTTTACGGTCAGATGAACGAGCCGCCCGGAAACCGTCTGCGCGTGGCGCTGACCGGCCTGACCATGGCCGAGAAGTTCCGTGACGAAGGTCGTGACGTGCTGTTCTTCGTGGACAACATCTACCGTTACACCCTGGCCGGTACCGAAGTATCCGCACTGCTGGGCCGTATGCCCTCCGCAGTAGGTTACCAGCCGACCCTGGCCGAGGAGATGGGTGTTCTGCAAGAGCGCATCACCTCCACCAAGACCGGTTCCATCACCTCCGTACAGGCCGTTTACGTGCCTGCGGATGACTTGACCGACCCGTCTCCGGCGACCACCTTCGCCCACCTGGATGCGACCGTCGTACTGTCCCGTCAGATCGCGGCACTGGGTATCTACCCGGCCGTTGACCCGCTGGACTCCACCTCCCGTCAGCTGGATCCGCTGGTGGTTGGCAAGGAGCACTACGAGACCGCTCGTGGTGTCCAGACCGTACTGCAGCGCTACAAGGAGCTGAAGGACATCATCGCCATCCTGGGTATGGATGAACTGTCAGAAGAAGACAAACTGACCGTAGCCCGTGCCCGTAAGATCGAGCGTTTCCTGTCCCAGCCGTTCTTCGTGGCCGAAGTATTTACCGGTTCTCCGGGCAAATACGTGCCGCTGAAGGAAACCATCCGTGGCTTCCAGGGCATCCTGAAGGGCGAGTATGACGATCTGCCGGAGCAGGCGTTCTACATGGTTGGCGGCATCGACGAAGTCGTCGAGAAGTCCAAGAAACTGTAAGCCTCGATAGGAGGGCCCATGGCTGAGATGATCTCCTTTCACCTGGATGTGGTGAGCGCCGAAGGAAAACTGTTTTCCGGTCGCGTGCAATCTGCCCAGGTATCAGGCTCCGAAGGTGAGCTGGGTCTCCGCCACGGTCATGCTCCGTTGCTGACTGCCATCAAGCCGGGCCTGGTCCGCTTGATCAAGCAAAATGGTAGCGAAGAGGTGCTGTACATCTCCGGCGGTATGCTGGAAGTACAACCCGAAGCCGTGACCGTGCTGGCCGATACCGCCATTCGCGCCGACGATCTGGATGAGGCGAAAGCCCAGGAAGCCAAGCGTCGTGCCGAAGAGCGGATCAACAGCTCCCATGGTGATATCGACTATGCTCAGGCGTCTGCCGAGCTGGCCAAAGCGATGGCCCAGTTGCGGGTTATCGATATCGTCAAAAAGAATTACCGTTAATCACGGTGATGCAAAAAGCGACCTTCGGGTCGCTTTTTTTTTGCTCGTTGGATAGACTCCGCCCAGCATTTCCACCTGTTTCAAAGGCTAGCTATGTCTCTCAACGTCGTGATCCTGGCTGCGGGCAAAGGCACCCGCATGCGTTCCTCCCTGCCCAAGGTGCTGCACCCCGTTGCCAGCAAGCCCATGGTCTCCCATGTGATCGAGACCGCCCGCCAGATCGGTGCCGAACAGCTGCACCTGGTCTATGGCCACGGCGCCGAACTGCTGAAGGAGCGGATCCAGGCATCCGACCTGAACTGGGTGCTGCAGGCTCAGCAACTGGGGACCGGCCATGCCGTCGCCCAGGCCATTCCGTTCTGGCATGACGAAGACGACGTGCTGGTGCTCTACGGCGATACCCCGCTGATCCAGCCCGAGACCCTGCAACGGTTGCTGGCCGCCAAGACCGACGATGGCATGGCGCTGCTGACCGTGGTACTGGACAACCCGACCGGCTATGGCCGCATCGTGCGGGAACATGGTCAGGTGGTCGGCATTGTCGAGCAGAAGGATGCCAACGTCGAGCAACTTGCCATCCGCGAAGTGAACACCGGCGTGCTGGTGGCCAACGGTGGTCAGCTGCGCAGCTGGCTCTCCCGCCTGGACAACAAGAATGCCCAGGGCGAGTTCTATCTGACCGACGTCATCGCCATGGCCCATGGGGATGGCTGTGCCATCGCCGCCGTCCACCCGGACAGCGCCATGGAAGTGGAAGGGGCCAACAACCGGGTGCAGCTGGCGGCGCTTGAGCGCAGCTACCAGCAGATGCAAGCCGAGAAGCTGATGATCGCCGGCGCCACCCTGATCGATCCGGCCCGTTTCGATCTGCGCGGCACCCTGGAAATCGGGGAGGAGGTGGTGATCGACGTCAACGTCATCATCGAAGGCAAGGTGGTGCTTGGCAATCACGTGCGCATCGGTGCCGGCAGCGTGCTGAAGGATTGCGTGATCGGCGACCACACCGAGGTGAAACCCTACTCCGTCATCGAAGGTGCGCAAATTGCCGACCAGTGCTCGGTCGGGCCCTTTACCCGCCTGCGCCCGGGTGCCGTGCTGGAGCAGGATGCCCATGTCGGCAACTTCGTCGAGATGAAGAAGGCCCGGCTGGGTGTGGGCTCGAAGTGCGGTCATCTGACCTATCTGGGGGATGCGGAGATCGGTGCCAAGGTGAACATCGGTGCTGGCACCATCACCTGCAATTACGACGGGGTGAACAAGTTCCAGACCATCATCGAGGACGATGTGTTTGTCGGCTCCGATACCCAGCTGGTGGCGCCGGTGCGGATCGGCAAGGGGGCGACCCTGGGGGCGGGTTCCACCATCACCAAGGATGTGGCGGAAAACGAGCTGGTGATCACCCGGGTGCCCCAGCGCCACATTCCCAACTGGCCCCGTCCGGTCAAGAAGAAGTGATGCTCGATCAATGAAATGCAAACCGGCGCCCGAGGGCGCCGGTTTTTTTGCTTATGGCTTATGGCTTATGGCTGATGGCTGGTGTCACTGGTCGATGGCTGGGGGGCCGCCCATGCGGTGGCGGAGGGACTGTTCTCCATCACCTGATACCAGTCGAGCTTGCGAGTCAGCCCCATGACAAGCGCCAGGGTGGCGAACAGCAGCAGGGCGCCGAGCAACAGGGCTGTCTCCTCGGCCTGCAGCAGCCCGAACAGGATGGCGTAGACCAGCCCCAGCAGGGCGGCGAATCCCATGCCCTGTTTCGGGCCGCCCAGCACATGGCTCAGGTAGAAGCCGTTGAGGGCCACACTGGCCAGGGCGGCAATGAGATAGGCCCAGGCAAAGCCGAGATGCTCGGTCAGCGCCAGCAGCACCAGATAGAAGATGGCCAGCCCCATGCCCACCAGCGCGTACTGGATGGGGTGTACCCGCAGCCCCTTGAGCAGCTCGAACATGAAGAAGCTGATGAAGGTGAGGCCGATGAACAGCAGGGCATATTTGGCGGCCCGCTCGTTCAGCTGATAGTGATCCACCGGTTGCACCAGGCTGACGCTGAATGACGGCAGTTTGGTACCGGCTCCCTTCATCATGCGGTTGAAGCGGCTCTCCATGTCGGTGGCGAACCAGCTGGTCTGCCAGCTTGCCTCGAACCCTTGATCCGCAAGGGTGCGTTCACCGGGCAGAAAGTCGCCGAGAAAATTGGGATGGGGCCAGTTGCCACTCAGGTGAAACCGGCTGTCCTGTCCGAGCGGCACCACTTCCAGCGCATTCATGCCCTGCAGATCCAGCTCGATGTGAAAGCGGCTATCTTCGTCTGGCAAGGCGTTGAGCGGGGCATGGATCCCCACTCGCCCGTCCCCCAGCTGGGCACCAGGGGCAAACGGGATGCGTTGCACCCCCCATTGCAGTTCGGGTACGCGGCTGATGCCCCGGGCATCGGAGAGGATCAGGCTGAGATAGGGCTTGCCCGGCACCAGGGCGGGATCCGCCGGGTCGAAGCTCAGGTTCGGGTTGCCGGCCACCAGCCCCTTGTCAGCCAGGCTGGTGGGCATCAGGCCGGAGAGAGAGAGGCGACTGTGATAAATCTGGGCCTGATAGATGCCGAGCTTGCGCGGGGTCACCTCCATGCTGGCCCGCACGTCCAGCCTCTTGGGCAGCAGGTAGCGATAGACCTGCTCCTTGCGCACGAAATGTTTGCCATCCTGCTCGACGGTGACGGCCCGGGTATAGGGTTGTACCAGTACGGGCCCCATCAGGCGCTGGGGCCCGCTGTGGCTGGCCATGATGCTGTGAATGGCCTGACTGCGATAGGCCTGGCGCTCCCGATTCAGCTCCATGATGGCGTGAACCGGGATCATCATCAGCAGGCAGAGCAACAGCAGCAGGGCGATCTTGTGGGTGAAAATCTGTTTGACCATGACACGTCTCCTTGTTGTTGAACGGGAGTGTGCCGGGGTCGCGTGAAGGGAGGATGGGGCAGTGTGAAGCGGTGGTGAAGGGGGATAAAAAAACCGGCGCCAGGCGCCGGTGTTGCTGGCATCAGAGTGTCTTCAACCGGGCCGGCAGGGCGGCGAACACCTCCTCCCTGGCCCTGAGGGAAGCGAACTGCTTGCCCGGCGTCTGGATGACGGTGTGGACGAAGATGAGCGTCTTGTCCTGTTTGCTGGCCCAGCCGACGAACCAGCCGATCTGCTGCTCCCTGTCCAGGCTGCCATCCAGCAGCTTGGGGTAACCCATGCCGGTCTTGCCGTGGATCTGCCAACCGTCGATGTCGGGCTGACGCATCAGGTTGGCGGTATGGTGCAGGGTCTTGGCGGAGACCGGCAGCTTGCCGCTCACCATCTTGCCAAGGAAGCGGGCTTGCTCCTGGGGGCTGATGGCGAGGCTGGCGCTGAGCCAGGCCTGGGTCAGACCGTCGTGCTTGCCCGGGTTGCCTTCGAGATCCCGGTTGCCGTAGTCGAAGCTGTCCACGTAGTGCTGGAAGCGAGCCTCTCCCAGCCACTCGGTGAGGCGCTGCGAGTACCAGATGACCGAGAATTGCATCCAGCTGCTCGGGGTGGTGGTCTGTTTCCACTCCGGCAGGAAATCAGGATCACCGGCCTTGAACGGCAGGGCCGGCAGTTGTTCATCCACCAGGAAGCCGCTGTCATAGCCCATCAGTGCCAGCGGGATCTTGAAGGTGGAGGCCGGGGTCAACTGGGCGGCACAGTCCCCCAGGGTGCTGACGGGTTTGCCGGTGCCATCGGCAAACAGCATGCAGCCAGAAGCGGCGCTGGCAGGCAGTGCACAGAAGAGGCCAGCGGCAAGCAGACCGGACAACAGCATACGGGGCATATCTATCTCCTTGATTAATATGAATGCGCATCGACGGGGACGGTCGTCATCGAGGAGGTGCAGCTTAGCCCGGCTCTGTGTGCTTGGTGTGAAGTGTCCTCAGTTGCCGGGCAGCCAGAGTGTGGCCAGCACCCCCCCGTCCGGCTGATTGGCAAGAGCAAGATGGCCGCCATGCTGGCGTGCCACCTCCATGGCAAAACTGAGCCCGAGGCCGCTGCTCTTGCCCTTGTCTGGCCTTGGCAGGGAGTAGAAACGCTCGAAAATCCTGGGCAGCGCAAAGTCGGGAATGCCTGGCCCCTGATCCCGCACCCGGAAGCAATAACCCCCCTCCTCCATGGCGCCGCTCAGCACCAGGGTACTGCCGGCGGGGGCGAAATCGAGGGCGTTGTCCAGCAGGTTGCCAAGGGCCTGCTCCACCAGCAGGGGATCCCACTTCTGCTTCTGACTTTCCCCCAGCTCGGCGTGCAGGGCGATCTGGCGGCGCTGGGCCTGGATCTGGCGGGCATCGAGCACCCGTCTGCCCAGCCGGGCCGGCTCAACGGATTGTCTGTCCAGCCCCTGCCCTGATTCGAGGCGGGCGAGTTGCAGCATGCGCTCGATCAGCTGCTGCATGCGGGCCGTCTCCAGATTGATGTTGCCGATAAAGCGCTTTGCGATGTCCGGCGGCGGCGCCTCGGCCAGGATTTCCCCCGCCCCGCGAATGGCCGCCAGCGGGCTTTTGAGCTCGTGGGTCAGGCTGTGGACATAGGCCTCGATATAGGCCTTGCCGTCCAGTTGGCGGCGCATGGTTTCCAGGGAGTGGCCTAGCCTGTCCAGTTCGGGGCTGTAGAGGCGCGGCAGGCTGGCGGGCTGACCCTGGCTGATTGCATCTGCATAGTGCACCAGCTTGCCGATGGCGCGGTTGAGCCACCACACCAGCAAGGCGCCGATGAGCAGCGAGATGAACAGCAGCAGGGCCGCCCCTTTCAGCAACTGCTGTTCGCTGCGCTCTATCATGGGCTGCAGGGTGCTGTTGGGCTTGGCGACGGTGAGGGAGCCGAGGATGTCATCCCCTTCCCGCAGCGGGGCGGCCACGTGCATCACCGAGCTGGCGGGATCGTCGGGGTCGCTGCGGGTGCTGCGGGCGCCATATTCGCCGCGCAGGGTCAGGTAGACGTCGTTCCAGCGCGAGTAGTCCTTGCCCAGATCCACCCCGTCCGAGTCGTAGACCACCCTGCCTTTTGCGTCGGTCACATAGATGCGGTACTCCGCCTGCTGCTTGAGGTGGCCATCGATGAGGGCATTGATGGGACTCTGGTTGAGGCGGGCGAAGGCGCTGGCCAGCCGGCCATTCGCCATCTTTCCTTCCTGCATGTCGTCCAGGGCCAGGGGGGCCAGCATCTGGGCCATGTCCACCAGGGTATCTTCGGTGGCGCTGCGTACCCCGGGCTTGATCTCCTCGACGAAGATCTCCAGCACGAACCAGGCGGCCAGGGCGAAGATCAGCACCAGGCCGCACAGCAGTTGCAATCCGATTCTCATCTCATCCCCCTGCCGATGCCCGGCCACCCCGAGTTCATGCCAGCTCCAGACTGTAGCCCAGCCCGCGGTGGGTCAGGATCAGGTTGGCGTCAGGGTCCCGCTCCCGCAGCTTGGCCCGCAGAGTCTTGATGTGGGTGTCGACGGTGCGATCCAGACTCTCTTCCGCATCCTGCCACACCAGATCCATCAGCTGCTGGCGGGAGTAGACCCGACCCGGCGCCAGCATCAGGGTCTTGAGCAGCAGGTACTCATAGCGGGTGAGCGTCAGGGGCTGGCCCAGGAAGCAGATTCGTGCCCGCTCCTCGTCCAGGGCGAGTGGCTGTATCGGCTGGTAGGGGGCGGGCTGGCTGCGGCGCAGGATGACCCGCACCCGGGCGCACACCTCACGGGGTGAGAAGGGTTTGGCCACATAGTCGTCTGCCCCTATCTCCAGCCCGATCAGCCTGTCTATCTCCTCGCTGCGAGCGGTGAGAAACATCAGGGGAATATCGGTCAGTGCCCGCACCCGCTTGCACAGTTCGAAACCGCTGATGTCCGGCAGCCCCACATCCAGGATCAAAAAATCCGGTCGCGTCTGTTCCAGTCGCGCCAGCAACGGCTGACCGAGGGGAAACCACTCCACCTCGAAACCATCGGTCTGCAGGGCATAGATCAGGGTATCGGCAATGCTGGCTTCATCTTCCACCAGCCAGATGAGTCGTTTTTGCATGGCGTCCTCGTCGCAAATCGGCTCCTCATTCTGGCATCGAACCAAATCGGATCCTATTTGCCGTTTGATTTTTCCCGAAAAGGCATTAATATTTCGCCATTCTTTCGAATCGAAACTTAAAGATGACCAAACGCAACACACAGCAGCGCCGTCACACCATAGTGAGTCTGGTGCAGGAGCAGGGGGAAGTCAGCGTCGATGCCCTGGCCAAACACTTCGCCACTTCCGAGGTGACCATCCGCAAAGATCTGGCGGTGCTGGAGACCGGTGGCCTGTTGCTGCGTCGCTACGGCGGTGCCGTTCCCCTCCCCAGCGAGATGGTGGTGGACAGCAACCCGGAACAAATTTCGAATCGAAAGCTGGCCATTGCCCGCGCCGCCGCCGAGCGGATCCGCGATCACAACCGCGTCATCATCGACAGCGGCAGCACCACCAGCGCCATGATCCCCATGCTGGGCAATAAGCGCGGCCTCATCGTCATGACCAACTCCCTCAATGTGGCCGGTGCCCTGCGTGAGCTGGAAAACGAACCCACCCTGCTGATGACTGGCGGGACCTGGGATCCCCATTCCGAATCCTTCCAGGGGCAGGTGGCGGAGCAGGTGTTGCGCTCCTATGACTTCGACCAGCTCTTCATCGGTGCCGATGGCATAGACCCGGAGCGGGGCACTACCACCTTCAACGAGCTGGTGGGCCTCTCCCGGGTCATGGCCGAAGTGTCGCGGGAGGTCATCGTCATGGTGGAGTCGGAGAAGATCGGCCGCAAGATCCCCAATCTCGAGCTGCCCTGGTCCGGCATCCATACCCTGGTGACCGACGAGGGGCTGAGCAATGCGGCCAGAGAACAGATTCAGGCCAGGGGGATCACGCTGATTTGCGCCCCCGTGGCCGTGTGATTTGAACAAACCATTATCCAACCGAATTAACGTCTTACGTTTCAAGGAGAAGTCTATGTGTGGCATCGTCGGGGCCGTCGCCCAACGTGATGTGGCTGAAATCCTGGTAGAGGGCCTGCGCCGTCTGGAATACCGTGGCTACGATTCGGCTGGTGTCGCCGTGTTCAGCGCCAACCAGCCGCTGCAGCGGGTGCGTCGCCTCGGCAAGGTGGCCGAGCTGGCCAAGGCACTGGAGGAGCAGTCCGTCCACGGTGGTACCGGCATTGCCCACACCCGCTGGGCTACCCATGGCGAGCCGTCCGAGCGCAATGCTCACCCCCACGTCTCCGAGCATATCGTGGTGGTGCACAACGGCATCATCGAGAACCACGAAGAGCTGCGGGAAGAGTTGAAGGCGCTGGGCTATGTGTTCAGCTCCGACACCGACACCGAGGTGATTGCCCACCTGGTGCACCACGAGCTGAAATCCGCCCCCAGCCTGCTGGCGGCCATGCAGGTAGCGGTGAAGCAACTGCGCGGCGCCTACGGCACCGTTGTCATGGACAGCCGTGACGACAGCCGCGTGGTGGTGGCCCGCTCCGGCTCCCCCCTGGTGATCGGCCGCGGCATCGGCGAGAACTTCATCGCCTCCGACCAGATGGCCCTGCTGCCGGTGACCCGCCGCTTCATCTTCCTGGAAGAGGGCGATGTGGCCGAAGTGACCCGCCGCGACGTGCACATCTTCGATACCCACGGCGAGGCCGTGGTGCGCGAGGAGCTGGAGTCCGAGCTCTCCCACGATGCCGGTGACAAGGGCGAATACCGACACTACATGCTCAAGGAGATCTACGAGCAGCCCAAGGCCATCACCAACACCCTGGAAGGCCGCCTGGGCAGCGATCACGTGGTGGTCGAGTCCTTCGGCAACGGCGCCCGTGCCATTTTCGACAAGGTCGAGCACGTCCAGATCGTCGCCTGCGGTACCTCCTACAACTCCGGCATGGTGGCCCGCTACTGGTTTGAAGAGATCGCCGGCGTCTCCTGCGACGTGGAGATCGCCTCCGAGTTCCGCTACCGCAAGTCGGTGGTGCGCCCCAACAGCCTGCTGGTGACTCTTTCCCAGAGCGGCGAGACCGCCGATACCCTGGCCGCCCTGCGCCTGGCCAAGGAGTCCGGTTACATGAGCTCCCTGGCCATCTGCAACGTACCGGGCTCCTCCCTGGTGCGCGAATCCGACCTGGCCTTCATGACCCGTGCTGGGGCAGAAATCGGGGTGGCGTCCACCAAGGCGTTCACCACCCAGCTGGCTGGTCTGCTGATGCTGGTGGCCTCCGTCGGTCACTGCCGTGGCAACCTGAGCGCCGCCGCCGAGGCCGAACTGGTCAAGGCGCTGCAAGCCCTGCCTGTACGCATCAAGGAGAGCCTGGCCCTGGCCAAGCAGATCGAGACTCTGGCCGAAGAGTTTGCCGACAAGCACCACAGCCTGTTCCTCGGTCGTGGCAGCCAGTACCCCATCGCCATGGAAGGGGCGCTCAAACTCAAGGAGATCTCCTACATCCACGCCGAGGCCTATGCCGCCGGTGAGTTGAAGCATGGCCCGCTGGCGCTGATCGATGCCGAGATGCCCATCATCGTCGTGGCGCCGAACAACGATCTGCTGGAGAAGCTCAAGTCCAACGTGGAAGAGGTGCGTGCCCGTGGCGGTATCCTCTATGTGTTCGCCGATGCGGACGCCGGTTTCAAGAGCGACGAGACCATGCGGGTGATGAGCCTGAACCACGTGGAAGAGATGATCGCGCCGATCGTCTATACCGTGCCGTTGCAGCTGCTCTCCTACCACGTCGCCCTCATCAAGGGCACCGACGTGGATCAACCGCGCAACCTGGCCAAATCCGTGACTGTGGAATAAGCCGTCGCCGGAAATGAAAAAAGAGCCGCATTGCGGCTCTTTTTGTTTTGGCAAAACAGGCTACGACAGCCGCAGGTTGGTGATGGTCACGTCGTCCAGGGAAGGCACAATGATGCCGCTGGAGATACTCTTGGCGATCGCCTGGTTGCGGTTGCGCGAGTCCGTCTTGTTGGTGACCTGATTGAGGTGGAAGTTCACGGTTCGCTCGCTGATGCCGAGGATGGTGGCGATCTCCCAGGAGGTCTTGCCCTCGCTGGCCCAGAACAGGCACTCCTTCTCCCGATCCGACAGCTCGGCCAGGTATTTCATCAGGTCTGGCCTGGCCTTGATGAGGGTCAGGGCCGAGTTGAAGATGTAGCTGGCGCAGAATGACAGCAGGGGAACGTTTTCAAACATCAGATCGGAATTGGACTTCTCCTTGCTGATGAAAGAGAGGATGCCGTGTTCCCCCTGCGGCGTGTGCAGCGGGAAGGAGACGCCGTTCCTCACCCCGAAGTCGGCGGCGAGGTTCATTACTTCCCTGCTGGCGCTGGGCAACCAGGGGGCATCACAATCGAGCTTGTTCCAGAAGATGGGCTGGGTCTGCTTCAGTCCCAGGAAGACGACCGGATCCTGGGTCAGGTAGTGCCGTTCCGAATAGGCATCAAACCAGCTGGTGGGGCAGTTGTTGAACAAGGCCACATGGGATTTCTGCATACTGATGGGGAAAATAATCAGCAAACGGAAGTAATCAAACCCCATCTGATGACTGAAGCGCTCCAGTTGTTGCTGGATCTCGCTGGTCTTCTTCGCCTTGGTGAACCGATCTATGTGTTCCCAGATCGCATCGTTAAACATGTAAGTCTCCTTTTTCGATCACTTATCTTGCTGATCGAAAAGACATTTTTTAGTTATTTAAAATGGTGTTGCGACTACCAACGCCAGTTATTCCCGTACTTGTCTAAAAAGTATCCTGTTTTTTCGGCCAGAGGCCAAGAAAATCATCTGATTGCCAGTGACCCTACTCTTTGAGACAATGAGAATAGTTATCATTGTTAAGATTTATATCATGAACAAGTTTTGGGGTCTGGCCTTGTTACCCATGGCCGTTCATTGCGTCGTGTCCGCCGACGAAGTGGTTGCGCCAGCATTGAAGAACAGTATCGCCGACGGGAAAGCCTCCCAGCTGCGTGTGGAGAAAGCCGCCGATGGAGCCGTCGCCGCCAGGATTGAGCTGCAAAATGCCCAACTGCAACTGCGGGATCTGGAAGCCTACAACCGCTACATGCAGTCTCTGGTGGCCGATCAGCAAAACGAGCTGGGCAAGCTGGACCAGCAGTTGGAGGCGGTACAGGAGACCAGACAGGGGCTTGTCCCCCTGATGCTGCAGATGCAAGCCGATCTGGAACAGCTGGTACAGGATGACATCCCGCTGCGCAGGGAGGATCGTCTGGCGCGGGTTGCTGCCTTGAAAGCGACGCTGGCCAGAGCCGATGTGAGCGAGGCGGAGAAGTTCCGCCAGCTATTGCAGGCCTATCAGATTGAAGCCGAATACGGCAGCAGGCTGGACCATTATTCCGCCGAGCTGGTGCTGGATGGCGCACCGCGCCGGGTCGATGTGCTGGCTCTGGGTCGGGTCTCCCTGCTGGCGATGACCGCCGATCGCTCCCAGGCGTGGCATTGGTCTGCCGAGCACAAGCAGTGGCAAGCCCTCGACGGCCAGTGGCTCTCCCCCATCGCCGAGGCGTTGGACATGGCTGCCGACAAGAAAGTTCCCCAGTTGTTGAATGTCCCCCTTTCCGTCAGCCGTGGTCAGGAGGCCCAGTCATGAGCGTCACCATGAAGTGGTTACCCCTTGCCCTCGCCCTCTCTCTGGGCACCACAGCCGCCGTGGCCGAGGAAGCCTGGCAGCAGCAGGAACAGGCCCGTGAGCAGAAGGCTCAGCAGGATCTGGCATCTGTCTCCAGGGAGCTGAGCAGTGCCCGTGCCAAGCTGGCCGAGGCTCAGCGCCTGAGCAAGGAGCTGGCCAGTCAGTTCGCGGCCAATGAAAAGCAGCTGGTGGAGCTCAATACCCAGTGGGAGCAAGCCTCCGGCGACATGAACGACATCTTTGCGGTCACCCGTCAGGGCGCCAGCGATGCGGTCAAGTTGCTGAGCGAATCCGCCGTCGAGGGCCAGTATCCTGATCGTCTCGCCCCGCTGAAAACCATGGCACAGGATAAACAGGTGCCTGATCGCGCCGCCCTTGCCCTGCTGCCAGCCACCTTGCTGCAGGAGATCCGCGAATCGGGCCGGGTTGCCCAGTTCAACGGCAAGGTGCTTGATGCCCAGGGCGTTGCCAGCGAGCAGACGTTGACCCGGATCGGCAGCTTCGCCCTGCTGGGCGATGCTGGTTTCTTGCAACCGGGGGCCGAAGGCCTGAGTCCGGTGCTGGGCCTGCCAGGCAGCGTGCTTTCCGCTGTGGCCGCTTATCAGGGTCAGGAGGGAGAAGCGTTGCCGCTGGATCCCTCCCACGGTGTTCTGCTCGATATGCTGGCCCAGGCGCCCACCTTCTGGCAGCAAGTCCAGCAGGGCGGCCAGGTCGGCGCCATCATCGTGCTGCTGGCCGCTATCGGCCTGGGGATCGCTGGAGTACGGCTGTGGAGCCTCTCTCGCGAACTGGGTCGGGTTCGTCGCCAGCTCAAGAGCGGTGAATATCATGCCGACAACGCCCTCGGCCGGGTGCTGACGGTGGCTGACAAGCATCCAGAACTGAGCATGGAGACCCTCGAACTGCGTCTGGATGAGGCGATCCTGCAGGAGACCCCTCGCCTGGAGCGCGGCATCGGCATGGTCAAGGTGATCGCGGCCATCGCCCCCATGCTGGGTCTGCTCGGGACAGTGACCGGTATGATCGGCACCTTCCAGGCCATCACCCAGTTCGGTACCGGCGATCCCAAGATCATGGCGGGCGGCATCTCCATGGCCCTGGTCACCACGGTGCAGGGTCTGGTAGCGGCCATTCCGCTGATCCTGGCCCACAGCCTGTTGCAGTCCCGTTTCACCGAGCTCTCCAACGTGCTGGAACAGCAGGTGGCCGGGATCCTGGCCGAGCGGGCCGAAAGCAATGGTGACAGGGTGGAGCGGGTAGCATGATGCTCGACATCTGGCAGCAGTTGCAGAGCTTCATGGGCCGTGGCGGCCCGGTGCTCTGGGTCATTCTGGCCTTGCTGGTGCTGATGTGGATTCTGATGATCGAGCGGCTGCTCTACCTCAACCTGGGGTTTGCACCGTTGCAGCGTGAGCTGCTGGGCCGCTGGCAGGCGCGTCGCGAGCGTCACAGCTGGCACGCTCGCGCGATTCGCGGGCGCTGGCTGGCAGAAGTGGAGCTGGCGCTCAACCGTCATCTGATCTTCATCCGCACCCTGGTGGTGCTCTGCCCCATGCTGGGGTTGCTGGGTACAGTGACCGGCATGATAGGCGTATTCGATGCGCTGGCTGCGGCCAACCGCTTTAACCCGGAGAGCATGGCGGGCGGGATCTCCCGCGCCACCATCCCCACCATGGCAGGCATGGTGGTGGCCCTCTCCGGCGTGTTGTTACTTAGCCGGCTCGAGAGTCAGGCCAAGCGTGCGCTGGCCAAGACCCGGGACGGCCTGCGAGAAGAGAAGGTAATGCAATGAGACGGCAATCCAAACGCCAGCGCGATGAAGTGCAGATCGACATGACCCCCATGCTGGATATCGTCTTCATCATGCTGATCTTCTTCATCGTGACCACCTCCTTCGTGCGCGAAGCCGGGCTTGAGGTACACAGACCCCAGGCCAGCCAGGCCAAGGCGCAGAAATCGTCCAGCATCATGCTGGCGATCGGCGCTCAGGGGCAGATCTTCCTCGACCGCAAACAGGTGGATGTGGAGCGGGTGCAGGCCACCCTCGCCCGACTGTTGGCGGAGCAGCCCGAGGCAAGTCTGGTGATCCAGGCCGACGAGCGGGTACCCCACGGCAAGGTGGTGCGGGTGATGGATGAAGCCAAGGCGGCAGGCATCGCCAACATCGCCGTGGCGGTGGCACCGAAATGAAACACAAGTTGATGAGCCTGGGACTGGGGATCGCCCTCAGTCTGGGCATCCTGTTGTTCATGGCCACCCTGGTGGAGCCGCCCGGAGGAGAGAAGGCGACCACAGAGCAGAAATCCATTGTCATCAACATGCAGAACGAGGTGACCGAGGTACAGGTGCGTGAGCGGCCGGTACCCCAGGAGCCGGAACCCTTGCCGGAGCCGCCTGCCGCGCTGGCTTCGACACCGATGCCCATGCCGGCGGCGGCCCCGCTGCCTTCGGTACAGCCGAGCCTGGATCTGGTCTCGACCCTGAGTGCGGTACAGGTCTCTGCCCCTGGCGTGGCGACCAGTCCCACTCCGGTCGCGAGCGGCAATTTCCATGGTCAGCAGCAGGGTACCGGGATCGGTGCCGGCGACATGCTGATGCCGCTGCAACGGGTTGAGCCTGTTTATCCCTACCGGGCCCAGCAGGCTGGCATCGAGGGGTCCGTGACCTTGCGTTTCAGCGTCGATGCCGACGGCCGGGTACAGGATGTGGAGGTGGTCGAGGCCAAGCCGAAGCGTCAGTTCGAGCGAGCGGCCATTCAGGCGATCAACAAGTGGCGCTATCAGCCGAGGCCGGGCGCCACCGACAAACTGGTGCAAGTCATCACGCTCAAATTCAAATTGGAGTCATAACCATGTTGCGGATCTGGATCTGTCTGCTGGCCCTGGTCAGCCAAGCCTGTCTGGCGATGGAGGTGAGCCCTCATTTCTCCCGCCAGCTGGAGCCCGTGATGAAGCTCTATCAATCCGGCCAGTGGCAACAGGCCCAGAGCAAGGCGGCTGTGCTCAAACCCGGTTCCGAGGCTGAGCACGCCTGGCTGGCGCAGTTACAGGCCTCTCTGGCCGCCAACCTGCAGCAGACCGCACAGGCGAGTCGCTACGTGGAGCAGGCTCTTGCCTATAAAGAGTGGCCAGAGCAGCAACGACTTCAGTTGTTGCGTCTGCGCGGGGATATCCAGGCCCAGCAATCCAACTGGTCCGGCGCCATCGCCAGCTACAAGGCCGCATTGGCCATCAAGGCTGACGATACCTTGCGTCTGCGCTTGGCTGGCCTCTATTACCACAACAAGCAGTACGGCGAGGCAGCCAGCCAGAGTGAACAACTGTTGAAGAAAAGCTGGCAGAAGCAGGCAGCCATCATCCGCCTCTCCTCCCTCACTGCATTGCAGCGTTACGGGGTGGCTGCGGATCAGGCCGAAGAATTGATCCGCCGCGAGCCGAAAGAGAGCAAGTGGTGGCAGCAGGCTGTGTCGCTCAATATCTCCGCCAAGCGTGGTGATCGAGCGCTTGCACTGCTGCAAACCGCCATCGACCGTCAACTGATGGATGATGCCGCCGCCCGCAACCAGCTGATCCGCCTGTATGCCTGGCAGGGACTGCCCTATCGCGGTGCGCGTCTGCTGGAGTCTGCCATGGCCAAGGGACAGATGAAGCAGAACGCGGAGAATCGCCAATTGCTGGCCCAGTTGTGGGAAGGGGCACGTGAGTGGCCGAAGGCTGTGGACAGCTGGCAACTGCTTGCCCGGGAACATGCTCACCCCAAGGCCGCCATGCGTGCCGCCGAACTGCTGCTGCAACAGGGCAAGACGGATGCCGCCATGACCCAGCTCGCGGCCATCAAGTCAGTGAAGGGAGAGCAGGGCAACAGAGCCAAGGCCCTGCTGGTGCAGGCACACCTCAATAAAGAACAATATGCTCAGGCGCTGGTGTTGGCTCGCGAGCTGCAACAGCAGAACAACTGGCAAGACAGGGCGACCAGCTGGGTCAACTACATTCAGGCCCAGACTGACGGTATGAACAAAAAATCGGCATGAAACTGGGGTAAACTCTCATTTCATGGGGTTTAGCCTGCTTTTTCAGCAAACGAGCGCATTTTTACAAAAATCCCTTGTCATCGCAACCGGCCTCCCTATAATGCGCCCCTACCAGCACGGCGGAACACGCCAACCTGATGAGCCAGCTTCCTTAGGAAGTGGGCGCCGAAAGAAAAGCGAAAACAACCGCTTGACTTTCGAAGTGAGGAGCGTAAGATGCGCCTCCTCAACGCGATAAGCGTGACGCTCTTTAACAATTTGAATCAAGCAATCTGTGTGGGCACTCACAGCATCGAGCAT